>FWPV01002364.1_pt1 | contig 42240 bp, 34 predicted proteins | sample 2228371 | NCBI WGS metagenome assembly FWPV01 (sample SAMEA103939776, study PRJEB20133) | metagenome
TGATCAAGTAACAACTAGAAATATAAAAATGGCGAATGATCAAGCTGAGCTATCACTGCCGAACTTTAACTTACACAGGATCAAAGAGCTAATCCGAATTGGTTCAGTCCAAGTAAATTCGTATGAAGCTTCATTTCTTTCGGCAATCATAAACTCCGATGTGGACTATCACCCAGAAGCTCCACGGATCACTCTTTTAGGAAATCGGATCACAATCACCGCGAAGAAAAAGAATAGCTTTCAAATCGACAAGAATTTTCAAACGCTTATTCGTTTCCTGGACTCGATTACTGCGCTACCTGTCAAAGCTGAACGGCTTTCAACAATTAAGTTGATAGTTGCAAGAGGCGGAGAAATAGTGCTGCGCTCTGCCCAAGACCTCGAGTTTTTAAGATTTTTTGGTGAAGTACCACCAACCGATGTCGAGCTTAATTACCCAAACAGTTTGACATCCGACCAAGTAAAACGTTTGAAAAGCAAATTTAATAGAAGCGCCTGGTTATCGAAGCTAAAGCCAACATTACAAGCATTGCCTAATGAAGTGTCAGCCGAGAGAATTTGCTCAGTTTCACGGGTTTGTCTGCGCTCTGCAAAATTCCGCAAACCACATGATATTTTGATATTTTTGGTGGCAGCAATCCTAGTGCAACTGGAAAAACAAGTACCCGGTACAAGCCAAGAACAGGAGGGTAATGTGCCCTCGGAACAAACAACAGCAAGTTAAACTACTAGGTCTTTTGCTGACTAAGCTCCGATTTTAGAGCCATATTGACTTGAATCAGTTGCCTCGCATATTTTTCGAAAATTTGTTCTTCGTGCTCCGAAATCACCATCCTAAAACGTCGGCAGTTCAAATATTCTTCAAAGTGGAATTTGCCTTGATAGGTACTATTACCAAGGGCCAGTAGATGCAGTAAGTCCTCGAATCTTCTATCAATGTCAAAAATATTTGGCTTGCCAGTAGTTGGAATTTCAGCCCCATCATCTGAAGAAATGCATGATCTGATCTGTGCCGTGAACTTTCCTTTTTTCTGAGGTGTGATTTCGTTTATGTTCAGCTCAACCAAGCATTCACGCTCTAAAATGGAGTTCTTCTTGATGAAACCTACTTCGAGTCTGTTACCCAAGATGTATACCTGCAAAGTGGGCCCTCGAAACTTAAAGTCTTTGAGCATGATTCCAGATTCACAAGTTCCAGGATCGTCACCCGGGGGATAAAAGCCCGTGGTTAAGGCTTGTAGTGCGGCTGTAAACTCAGGACTTAGGCTTTCAATGTCTGAAGAAACGAAAAAATAGATTCTTCCTTGATGAATACAACTCGCAACTTCGATATGGCACTCTGCTCCGACCACCCTTTTTAGAGCTTTGACGACCGCCTTGGCTACACCTAAAGCTCCATTTTTAGAGTGTAGGTGACTATTGTTCTGCGAATCAATAAAAAAAGACGGGTCATCCAAACAGAACGCGGCGAGCATCGTTGTCTGAAAAAGGCATAATTGCTGACCGCATTTTTCTTGACTTAGATTTCTGACCGCATCAAAAGTTAAATGTTCTCGATCTACCTCACTTATTTTGGCAAGCTCTAGTTGTTCAAGTGGTGTTATTCCGTTCATGGTCTTTTCCTGAAGTTTGACTTATTTCTATCGTGCTACAGAAAAAATCTAACTCCAAGCAAAAGCACATCACGAAAAGCAGTTGGCCTGAGGTGGCGGCACGCCGACTCAGAGATGATTGAGTCTGGCAGGCTCGAGGTGCAGTACTCGTGTCTAGTCGATTCAGGGAGGAAATTCCCGGCAGGTCGCAATCTATAAACAGCCTTGATCTCTTTAAATACTTGATCAAGCTTCTCCATCTGCACACAGAGATCTACAAAGTCTGCATCCACCGCCACCCAATTGTTGCTTATGCTATTGCGCTCGATGTTTTGAGACAACTCCAATACATTCAATACATTCAGATTTGCTGCAATTCCCTTGTAGTAGTGAGCTTTGTCACTCACTCCTTTCGCATCTCTTTTCTTGACCAAAGTAGCGAAATTTTCTCTCTCTGCCTTGAAATCATCTAGCATCAAACCCAATATCGTTATGAGCAACTCCTCATTGCCCATTAATCTGGGTAGGGCCTGCTCCAGATCGAGATAAGGCCTTAGTTTCTCTAAACTCACCCGTGGTACCTCCTACTCTATCTATCATTTATTACTGCACTTCAACTCAATTATCCTGTAAAGCGCTTATGGTGATAGTACACCGCAATAATCCTCCAATATCAATCAAGTCGAATCAAGCTACGAAGGATAAGAAGAATCAATTGCTCTCGATTAAGATGGGCTAAATTCAATTACAACCGGCAGACCTAGTTGGGTCCAACTCGCTTCAAATATGTCGCGAGCACCTCCAGCAATCTATCAATCATGATCGGTTTTGTCAGATATCCATTCATACCTGCATCCAGGCATGTTTGCTCTTCTCCTGCCATCGCATGCGCTGTCAAGGCCACGATAGGTACATTGGGGTCAAACTCCTTGGTGTCAGCGGCCCTGATTCTGCGAGTCGCTTCGTAGCCGTCCATCACAGGCATCTGACCATCCATCAAAACCAGATCATACGAAGAACGAGTCAACATCTTCAGCGCTTCTTCACCATTGTTTGCGATTTCAATTTCGATACCATACTTGGTGAGAATCGAACTGATAATCATCTGGTTCATTGGCGCATCCTCGACAACAAGAACACTTCCTTTAAACCGTGGTGCATGGGTAGCCCGGCCGGAAATCGACAGATGGCCCTTGTTCCCAGGCTGAGTGCGGTTCAGCCACGATGTAATCAGTTGCTGTGAAATCGGCTTGGCAATGACCTGACTGCCGTGTGTTGGCAGAACATAATTATTGTCTATAAGCTCTGTCGCACGAACCACCAAAAGACATTGGGCTGAGGCAATAATTGAATCACTTACCCCTTGTCCAATTTGGTTAACTTTCAAGAAATAGGTGCTAACAATCAATTTGTCACTTGGAACAAGCCTTGACTTGAGAGATGAAAAATCATTCCCGTCCACCAACTCCACTCTCCCACCTATCCCTGTGATGACATCATCCACCATGGCTTTTACCCTTGGATGTTCAAGAGCGACATAGACCTTCCCTCCAAATTCATTCGTTGCTGCTTCATGCGTCCGGTTTGATTCTGTTCTTGGCAGCTTTTTAAAGGGAATTCTCAGGGTTATTGTCGTGCCCAAACCGAACTCGCTGCTCAATTCGACCGATCCATTCATGAGGCTAACCAACTCTTTCACGATAGCCAGCCCCAGCCCAGAGCCACTCGCTCTCCTTGTACTTGATTCATCAACCTGCATGAACCGCTTAAATAGCTTCTCTTGATCTTCCTTGCGAATTCCAACCCCGGTGTCCTCAATTACAATCTCAACCGTCGCGATATTTCCATTGTTCAAAGCAATTTCGCGACAATACACACAGACATAACCATGTGATGTGAATTTCACTGCATTGCTAATCAGGTTTAATAAAATCTGACGCATCCGTACTGGATCGGCGATATACTTACTGGGCGGAAAAAAGTTGGCAGGACAAACCAACTCAATTTGTTTCTTATCACTTTCAAATGACAAATTCGCTGCAACATCTTCAATCAATTGCAACAAATCTACTTCGCTTTCTCTAAGCTCGAGTTCACCCTTCTCCACTTTGGAGATATCAAGAATGTCATTTAATAAAGTCAACAATGAATTAGCACTCTGCTTTGCAATCGAGACCAGGTCAAACTGATCGCGATTCAACGGAGTCTTCCTGAGCAATTCCAATCCTCCAATAATGCCGTTCATTGGAGTTCGAATCTCATGACTCATATTGGCAAGAAATGCTGACTGGGTTTTCTGAGCTTGCAATGCAGCCGTTTCGGACTCTTTTAGCGATTTTTCAATATTTTTTCTGTATTCAATTTCGTTAAGCAACGAGGAGTTCAAACGACTGATTTCGTCCAGGCTAGGTAGAGACATGATCTGGCTCAACCTCGACAAAACATACAATGCCGTCGCCACGGAGATGACCGCTGTAAAAACCTTGCTCCATCCCTGGAAGTAATAAAGCGGATACCACAATGTGATTATCCCCATCACATGAGTAACCCCACAAGCCAGAATGAATCCTGCAAAAAGATAGTAAACCTGTTGAAATTGGGTATTTGGCTTTTTCTTTACAACGTAAATGATACCTGCCGGAATTGAAAAGTACGCCAACGCAATAAAAACATCGGAAATAACATGCAATGCTAATAATTGTGGATTCCAGGCAATACAAAACCCATGTGGGATAAATTCATTGATGTTGCCCATGGGAATTTTCCTTTTTCGGAGAATCGCTATTATCGGAACATATGAAATGTGAAACCAAATGTGATGTTTTTAACAAATTAAGAACCGGCTTGGATAGATTATTCAAAATAACTCTCGAACCAGTCTGATCATTCACAATCTTGGCCAACCGGACCAATGTCACCACTCCACCTGAATCAACCAGCTTAACGTCTCTTAAGTCTACGGTTAGCGTCTTCAAGCGGCATTTTTTCTGCTCTGACAAGAGAAATCGCAAGATTCAGACAATCAAGCGTAACTCGATCATTTTCGAAATCAAGAAAACCACCGCCACTATCATCAATAAACAAGTTCATAAATTAGATTTAGTCAGTAAGATTTGAGTCACTTTGCAAGATCCGAAATTATCTTCCTCAGCTTGGCAATATCAATAGGCTTGCTTAGATGGGCACTCATACCGCTTGAAATCGCCATCTCAATATCTTCATCAAAGGCATGCCCACTCAATGCCACAATCGGGGTCATCATATTCAAACCCTCGCTTCGAATAAGTCGTGAAGCCTCGTAACCGTCCATACCAGGCATGCTAATGTCCAACAAAATCAAATCAAATTTTTCAGATCCTGCCAAACGAACAGCCTCAGGTCCATCTTGAGCCCTGGTGACGCAATGTCCGTCGTGATCAAGCACCTTATTCAAAACCATCAGATTCAGCGGCATGTCGTCTACAATCAAAATTGATTTAGGCAACTGAGTTGCGTTTTTTGCTGCTGTCTCTGTCACCGGTGCATCAATCGCTGGACTGAAGGGCATTACGAGTTTAAATGTAGAACCTATGCCTTCTTGTGAGGAAAAACTTATTTGACCATCCATCGCATCAACGATCGACTTGATCACGCTCAAACCAAGTCCCGTGCCTCCAAACTTCCGGAAAGTTGAAGAACTACCTTGATAGAAGGGTTTAAACAGGCCAGCCTGATTCTCGGCTGGAATACCAACACCCGTATCGGAAACGCTCACTTCGACCACTGCGGAGCCTGAATGCCATTTCAAATCCACCCCAAGTGTTACCGATCCATTGGATGTAAATTTGATAGCATTGGACAACAGATTATGAACAACCTGGCGCAAGCGGGTCGGGTCTCCCATCAGCCCAGTTCTCTCATCGAAACCAGAGTAAGTTACCTTAAATTCGAGTCCTTTCTCCTGAGCTGGAATGCGATGTAAAACGCAACAGGTTTCAAGCTGATCCAGCAACAGAAACGGAATTTTTTCAAGTTTGAACTGCCCACTTTCAACTTTCGTAATATCCAGAATATCGTTGAGAATGGTGGTCAGCGTCTGGGCATTTTTAAGCAGTATTTTTATATCTGATTTGAACTCTGGATTCTGAATCTTTTCTGAAAGTAACGACGCAAATCCCAAAATTCCATTCAGCGGGGTTCGAATTTCATGACTCATCACGGCAAGGAACGCTGACTTTTGTTTTGACATCAATTCAGCGTCCAGTTGAGCATTTCGGATCTCACTGACATCTTGCATCAGCACAAAAAAACCTCGAACGTGTTCATGCTCAATGTTAGGAATGTAGTGAATATCGAGGTACCTTCGAGACTCTGAACCGTGCAGCACTTGTTTTTCAAACCTAGTTACTCGACCTGATAACGCGGCCTGTACATGGGGGCTACTCAATCCAAAAAGTTTTTCGTAATTGATTTCCGCATCATGCTCCTGAGTAATTTCTTCAAGTTGCGCAAGAAAATCTGAGAGAGACTGGTTAGCAAAACTGCAAACCAGATCGCGATTCCAATAACCAATCATGCTGGGTACTGCGTTCAGAATGTTATCCAGCGTTTGCTTGGCTCCAGACAACTCCCGAGTCTTTTCCTCGACTAGGCCTTCCAGGTGCGAATTGATCTCCATAATTTCAGCTTGGGCAGCCTTTCTAAGTTCAATGTCCGTAGCCGACCCAACCCAATGAGTCACTTTGCCAAGCTCATTGATGACTGGTACTTGTTGTATGTCATACCAATTGTATCTACCACGATTATTCTTAAAACGAGCCTCTGTAATTACTTTCTCCTCGGCATCGTTTGCTTTCGCAAGCAACGCCTTTAACCCGGCAAGGTCTTGGTGATGAATTAAGGAATAAAAAACCTCACTTGGGTCTCGGCCTTGATAGTCAATTGACAACTTTTTCCATTGGGAGCTCAAAAAATTGATTTTCCCGTCGGGAGAACAGGTCCAAACCAGTTGTGGGAGAGAATTGGCCAGATCTCGCCAATTGGCCTCGCTGAACTTCAATTTCTCCAGAACGGCCAGACGCTCTGTGATGTCGTTGATACCACCTATGACGTAGCGTTGTCCGTTGAAATCAACTCCATTCAAAATCACCTCAACAGGAACCACACTGCCGTCAGCCCTCTGCCCCATAATTTCACCGGAAGCACCCATTTGCATATGCTGCCCTCGGTAACTCAACCGATGATTAACATGAGCATCGCGTAACTTACCTGGAACCAAGATCTCAACGGGCTGACCAACCAGTTGGTCTTCGGTGTATCCAAATAGTTCTCTGAGCCTGCGATTAACCCGGACAATTTTCCCGTTTGCGTCGACCAAAAACTTACCCAGCGGGGAGGCTTCGATTAGCGTTCCGGCCAAGGCAAACTGCTGTTTTTGTTCTTGGCTGCTGCGATTTTTTCCAACAAGAAAGAAATACACCAACAGAAAAAGACTGGTGCCAGAGGCAAGTAACAGGGCCAGCATCAGAACGGGATCAAATGGCCTTGTTTCCAAGATCAGTGACGGAAGCGCCTGAATTTTAACCTGCCATTTACGCCCAAATACATCCAGTTCCTGCGCAAGGAATTTAGCCGAGGCCTCGTCAGACCACTCATCTGTCTGATAAAAATGAGGCGCTTGCGCGTCTGCAGTAATGTCACTGATTTGAAACGCCAAATGCTTTTCCTTGGCACTGATTCCCTGAATGATTTCCTGAAAAACAATCACGGAGTAAGCCCATCCTTGGGTGGCATCCCATCGCTCTGTTTCATGCTTTAAAGAGGCATCTTGACGGTAAATTGGCAACAGAAGCAGAAAAGCCGAGCTTTGTTGGCCCATCGCTTGCACTACAGTGATGGGCCCGGTCAGTGACGCCAAACCAGTCAGTGCCGCCCTCTCTGCGGCATTTCGCCGGTTGCTTTCGGAAGCAATATCCAAACCTACAGCAGCATCGTTCCTTTCGAGAGGTTCGATGTAACGAATCACGTATCTTTCACCATTGTGAGGCGTCAAATATTTTATGCGTCGCTCCCTCCCGTATTCTCTGGTCATGTCTTGCTCAAGCTTGGCGCTATCGGCTTCAGAAATTCGATAAATGATTCCAAACCCTCTCGCACCAGGGAACTCGACATCAATATCACGTGTTCTCGCATATCTGACATAATCATTGCGAGTCAGTTTATCGAGACCAATGGGGGCTGCGAAGCCTCTCGCACCACGGACACCATACTGATATAACTCGACACGTTTCAGAATGGCTTGACTTAAGTCAGAAGCATTACTCTGGAACGCTAGTTGCACTCTTTGTTCACCGAAATCACGGAATTTGTCATAAATCAGAGCGCTCACCGCAAAAACAAATACAAGCAAGACTAGAAGTAACCAAACATCTCTTGGCTCAATTGGCAAGATTTCCCTGAGTTTTCTGTAACGCATCGTGTTGTATAGGGCCTAAGGCCGTAGCTTGAATGTCACCAACATTGCAGGGTATGGACTGCAATGCAATGCAATACCGCAAACAAAGCCTAAATCTCTTGTCTTTTCAAGTTACCACCTGACCTAGATGTTAGTATTCTGGGAAAAGGTTAACCGAAATTGGTACCCCCCTTCACCAGGATCTGCGATGAAAATATCCAGCAATAAATGCCTAAAACCACTACGGTTTGTTGCGCTCGCTCTAATTACAACCTTAATGATAGTTGTCATCTCGATATTTACTTCGGTAACAACACTGGCGTACATCAAGCTGGATAGTCAGGGGGTTCTGCCAAGATCCCTGTCCTTGGGCGTTCACAACATCTTGAAAAACAAGCCTCAATCACAACAGGAAACTCCAAACAACGCTCCTTGGCTTCGAGACAATGAATCAAGGCGTATTCATACCTGATTCCAAGTTGGCTCATCGCATAGTCCACCTAGCGTCGTAGCCGCGTGTATCAATGTGCAAATGCCCGGAATAGCTTCCTAACCCCAACCCTGGAATAGTTTCAAAGATTTCGGCGTATTGCTTTAACCGATTCGGGGCCCCCACCAAATCAACTGCCCTGAACAACCCGTTCTGATCTGGCAAATGGTATGAACGCTGAGCTGCTCCCTCAATTCCAGAATTGGTTTTGTGCGTTCTGAGTCCTGAAGAAACTACCATCGTGCGAGATTCGCCGATCAATCCCAACTCGCGCTGTGCCCATAACAACACTTGTAACAGACGAGGATCGGGAATACCCCAAGCCCCTTCTCGCTTATCACGAAGAAGCCATGCCGCAATGGACAAGCCTTGTTCACTAAAAATATTCAACCTAAATCGTTGGTCGCCTCTTTGCAAATCCAAAAAGGAATCGCTTGCAGCAAACGCCTTCACCCTTGGTAGTCCTATGCCAGATGAAATACCCATAGCCAGTGAGTACTTGACCATGTTTCGACGATTCATTGCCCCCCCAGAGTTTGCAAGAGAATCCCCGTGGTACTACTTACGGTGTTGGTTGTACCACCACCGTTGTTGTTGCAGGATCTTTCGCCTGTAATTGTTCCAGTGTCTATCAAGTTGAGTTGACCATTTTCGCCAATCTCACAAGTCAATCGTGTCCACCCTGTGACAGGTGGATCGGGATCAAAACCCATCGTTGAATAGCCTTTCGCAATGTCGTTAAAACTGATTGTGCATCCGGTGTTCTTGAGGCTGGAAATTTCACCGACACTAATGAGCCGAGGAGTACCAACACCACCGGTGGACTTGGGGAAGTAATAAATTCCTGCAGGGCAATAATCGAGGCCTGCAATTGGTTCAAAATCTGCCCGATTGACCTGGTTTCCCACCAGCATACCGACCATGCCAGCAGAGCCATTGGGGTCCGGATTGGACAGGACAAAGTTTCCCCCTGCAGCGACTACCTCGGACCCTTGCCTGATTGACGCAAATCCATAGCCTCCCAAGCGCGACAATATCTCGCCAACGATAACGCCATTGTATTCATCCGGACCTTGTTCTTCCGAGCGAACTGGCTTGTCCAGATAAACAACTCCCTCAATTCTGCAAGCTCTTCCTGCGCAACCTTCCGGTACCAAATTCAGAACCACTTGCAATGTGCCATCGACGACCGAGGCCCGGGTGCTGAAATTGGCCGGCAGCAAACCCAGTAATCTGAGTTGATCTACTGTGGGTCGAAGCAAAGATCCGACGACATCACCTGCCAGCAAACCTACCTGACCCAAGGAATCTGTTAAACCAGATTCGTAAAGGATGGGCTCATTATTAAGAATGTCATCCCGGTGTTGTTCAATGTATGTGGCTACGGACCTTTGCAATTGGAGAATCTGATCAGCCTGTATAGCGGCCGCCTCCAATTGCAAAGACCTCGCCCGCTCCTGAATTGCGTAGGTCAACACAAGGGCGGCAACTATAAGCGCGAGCGACATCTCCAACAAACTGAATCCAAGACTTTTATGCTTCCACATAGTTACCTCCTTCATGTGTTGAGATATTGCAATTAACGCTGTGGAATGACCCAAGACATCTTGACGAAGTCAGCGCCCTCCGGAGCACATGCAACTTCAACCTGACTCAAGTCGTTCTCATCATCGGTGCGTACCGCTGTAGTACCTACATACATACTGCGGGCACCTTCAATGGTCGCTGTCACCAAATCAAGACACTGATCTACTGGAACACGATCCCACTGAAGTACCGCAACATCATTTGGACCACCGTCTGCTGTCGACGTCGTACAAGCGTCAAAACTGCTATCACCCAAGGTACCCGCTGCAGCACCACTCAAACAAACCGAGCCACCATATGAATTGAAGCGATCAATTGTTCCGGATTGTTCAGCCAGCCCCGTTGTCAGGTTATCAAAAGCAACGGTTCGCCCGAACTTCTGCTTGGCCTCTACAATTTGTACAGTAATTTCCGCTACATTCTCTCTGACTTCCTGGCGACGAGAGTTGTTCTGAAATGCTACAAATGCCGCTGCAGCCACAATCGCAGCAATCAACAAACCCACTGATACTTCAATTAAGGTAAAGCCTTTCTGATCCTTTTTCTTGCTGATTGCCAACAAGCTGAAGTTTGAATTTGCATTAATTTTTGTGTGATTCAATTTCATGGTTTTCTCCTGATGAACTAATTGGAAGACCGCATCCGGTGTATTGGATCCAATACCTCGGTCATGGTCTGACTGATTGATAGTTGTCCGACATATAGGAAGATGACGATCGCGGCGGACAACGCGAACATCATCAGGTTGATTGTTTTTGCCGTGCTTGCTATTTCTTGCTGAATTTGTTGATTGCCATCCGTACCAAGCTCTACTAGCACCTGATCAAACTGTGGCCGTGTACGAATCACGGTTGCCAATTTGGCCAACATCCTGGGACTCATTAATCCCTTTGAAAATGCATTGATGTAATCAGTCGGTGCCACCTCCAAATGAAGCTTGATCTTCGTTAAATGCCAACGCATCCAAGGGCTAGACTTCTCCCGCAAAGTGTCGAGGGCCGCTGACAAGGTAGCGCCGCTATTGAGCAGTACCGCCATTGATGTCAACAACATGGAAAGTTGAAAGTCTCGATAAATATTTAATGGCAATATGTAAGGTGCGACTGGAAATAAAGCCACACCGATTGATTTTGGGAGTCCTTCAAAGCTTGCACGGACACCTCCCGTCCAGCGGGGAAGGCTAAGCAGATAAGCGCCGATAAAAATAGAGAGTGAAACCAGACCCGGAACAGACCAGTGATAGATGCCCTCTGCAAATATGCGTATCGCTGAGTTGAAAGGTGTCCATACCTCGGGTGGAGCGATTTTCACAATAATGGGCAAGGATTGAGTAGCGAGAACATAACAAAACCCCGCAACACCAGGAATCAAGATCAACGGTGGAAATATCGCTTTTAAAATTGTGGCCCGCGCAGCGCGCTGGCTCTCAATCGCCTTGGCCAACGACTGTAATGTGCCGTCCAAATCCCGGCTTGAGTCAAGCGCACTCAAGATAAGTTGATCAGACTTCGGCATGGCAGAGCCCAAAATATGACTAATCTGGAAACGTTCTCCACTGCCAAGCTTCGTCAACATCAGCTTCAGGGCATAAGCCCTACTACTATTTCGGGTGTGTCGCGCAGTCGAGATTCGCAGCTCCTCAACCAAAAAGACCTTGAATTGCTCTTTGAAACGAATAGAGGCGGCCAACTCACGATAGAAGGATTCACGTTTTGCATGAAAGTCCATTAATTGAAGTGTGTGCCAACATTGTTTCAATACGCTGAGCAGTTTCATACGAATTCCTTACCCAACGATTGATTTGGTACTGCGTCCAATACCCTAAATCGCTCAAGTGAATCGAACTTTTCACAGTGGCGCAAATCTATTTCACCGAGACTTGCTTTGAACAATGCATGTTCAAATACAGTCTTGCCATGCATATTCGGGGTATCGAATTTTCGATCCGACATCGACCTGAAGTACTCCATGGCATCAAAGTCTTTGCTGTCCCGAATCAGACGGAGCCAGGTTCGATCAGGAACAAGCAACTCTGCAACAACCGTCAGCCCATTGGTGCCTCGACCTCGGCAATACGAACACCCACCTTGGCGCTTGAAGCAAAAATCATCTGGTGATAATTTGAATTTTGATTCCAGCAGCGCCCCTATCGCGACCGATGACAACTTCCCCCCCTGACTCGCATATTCCTGCCAAGAGAGTCGGCAATTCGAGCATAGTTTGGGAACCAAAGCCTGATACGCCAACAACGTCAACATATTAGGATTCGTCAAAACATCACGGCTCATTCCGATTTCTTCATTGGTCAATCTCGGCACAATGCCCGAGATTAAATGTGCGTGGACCGTGCCGCAGGCCATGTGCCCAGTTTCAACAATTTGTTGGGCTGATTTTGCAGTGGCCTGATCGCGAATTTCCCCCATTAATACACAACCCGGATCGGCTCGCATCAGTGCGGCAATCACCTCCCTGTACTTTGCTGCAGATCCCTGGGTATCAATCAGGTCACGCTGAATTGGTATTTGGTGTACATTTTTGAGCGGATATTCAACAGGATCTTCTACCGAGTAAAACGCATCAGTACCAGAGTCAGGATGAGTTTCAACAAACGTCTTCAGAGTGGTTGTTTTACCGGACCCCGTTACACCCGAAAAAAGGATTAATCCTGATGGGATACGTGAGGCCGCCTCAAGCAATTCAATATGCGATGTGGCATAACCAAGTTCCTCATAGCTCAATGTTGGCTGATCGATTTCGACATATAACAATCGACAGACAACTTTCACGCCCCCCCAGCCTCTGACCGATTGATAACGCAATGAAACGCGACGACCCGCAACATCTCTGGGTGCGATCATGCAATACAGATTTTCAGTGTTACTGAATTGAGAACTGCTATTTGAACCCTTACCTGATGCATTGTTATAAGCCCAGGCAATCGCGCACTCTGCTTGCAGTGGCGTATAGACTCCACCTTGGTCATCAGGCAAGTATTCAAGCTCGCCATCCACCCGTATTTTTACTTCGGCAACACTATTGATAATTTGAATGTGTAAATCGGTTGCCCTTTGCTCGACGGCAATCTCTACCCATTTTTCAAAGAGGTATCTTGCCTCTGAGCCGGAAATGAATGACGTCTCAATATCAACTGAGTCACCCTTTTGATACGCATTGTCTGCGCGCAATTGATTGATCAAATCACGACTACCAACAAGCTCTCTGGATGCCACGGTAAACCCGCGTGTAATCAAGTTCGCTCTGATCTGAATAACATGCGGCCTTATCCAACTCAAAGCTTCTTCACAAACCATAATGAGCGCTCGATTGACACCCGTTTCAAGTATGCAAATTTCACGAGCTACCTCTTCTCTTAAAGCACCCGTACCGCCACCAGGCCCTCCAAGAATTCTATTGAACTTGGGCAATTCTCCAATTCGAGTAATTGGCTGGTTGTGTTGAGAAAATCCTGTCGAAGTCTCACTCATCTTGAAACTCCGATCTGACGTCCAACAGGAACATAGTTAATCTTCAAGGTGGAGCGATGTCGAAGCTCTACACCAGTGTGATTGATCGAATTGACGATCCAGTCTTGATAAATTCCCCCTACCTCAAGAACACTGATTTTTTGGGAAGGTCCGTAAACTTCGACCCACATCTTTGGTGGAATGCCATACACGGACATCACAGTATTCAAACGAATGCCACTCGGGGTTTCCTTCTTCACAGGATCCGTAACTTGCGGCTTCGACTCGCTTACATTGGTCGTGTCTACTTGTTGAGTGCCCGATTTATCTCGATCATCAAGAATCTTAAGAACACGTTTTTTTAGTTCTGACTCTTGCGCCAGTCGTTGTATGCCAGCAAGCGTCTCGATAGTAAGTGGCACTTTTTTACCTTCAATCGAGATCTCATTGAAAGGTACAGACAATTCTGTTGGCTTTTTCTGTTTTGGTCCCTCTTTCTCGTCACTCAGACTCGCAGCCGAAGAACTTTCAACTGCAGCAAGACATCCGACACACAATGAGATGATTGAGGCGACCAACCAGCGCACAAATTGATTATTTTCCATAAATTGAACCTTTGACTGTGACTTCAACCAGGTTGATGGAGGTATTGGGATTGATCTCAATTTCAATGTCGTGCCAATAAATAAGATTCCCGTAGGCAGAGACAAAGTTTTGAACGATATCTTTGCTGCCGCTGAGTTGCAGGGGAAACTCAAGTACTTTTTGGGATTTCGGCACTCGCTCAAATCCTGGTACCAAGTCTTTTCCCTGGAGATCAATCTTGTAACGAAGACCCGCCTTGCTCCATGCCTGCTGCTCTTCGAAGAGATACTGCTTGACCCACTCTCGATCCTTGAGTTCTGCAGTTCCAGCAACTCCACTTTGTTTAGTTTCTTCGCGGAACGTAAACGAAATGCGCTTGAAATCTCTTTCATTGATGACCGGGCGTTGAGACTGCAAGAACGAGATCAATTCCTTGGTATAGCCGCCCTCTGAGGACCAGGTGCTTTTACAGCTACCCGACTTGCACACGATCTCCTTGAGAAGCCAACCACTGGATACAAAAGGCTGTTTTGACAAACTATCAACATGTCCAATGAAATGATCACTGGTCATTCCAAGATTCTGCAGTTTTAGATCAAGCGCCGCTCTGTACGCTTCGATATCTTTCTGAAGATCAAGAGCCGCCAGCCTTTCTTGCCTTGCATGCTCCTTCCACAAATAAGATCCGTAAAAAACCGAGAAAACAAGAACACTGATTACCGACAAAGTAATTGCCATAAACTTCAAATTGACCGGAATATCGATCAGTTTTGAAGCGGTAGTAATTTGAAGATTGCTAAGGTCAAACGGTTCAGCAGACCAACCATTCAGAGAATCAAGTACATTGCCAACAACCCTGAAACTTCCCTGATTGTCTCTTCCAACAAATTCATCGAGTGTGGTTAGCGCCTGCTCTTTGTGTAAAACAATATCGATTACTGGCGCACCATTGTTAAGAACAATGACAGCGAAAGTTTCAGCCTTTCCCATATCCCACAAGAAGACGAGACTCTCTCCAGGAAACGTAAGGGCCAGCTGCGCTGCCATGCTGTACTTTGTAATTTTCGATTTACGACCGTCCTTGCGCACCAGCGGGTCGTCCTGCAGCAGACCGACATAGGAAGTACCTTCAAGCCTGATCATCACATGAGAGCTGCAGCCAAACGACCTTGCAAGATCCCTCACCTGTCGCTGCGCACCTTGCTTTGTTGACACGGACAAAGGCTGCCAGATCATTCCCAGTGCGAATGAATGTTTCTCGCCATCAGCAGAAAGCATCATGTGAGAACTTCGAATTGATGTCAGGCTTTGATTCATAGAATCACCGCACGGATAAAGACCAGAAAGTGCTCTTCCATCACAGAGAATGTGTCAGACCCACCAGCGATTAGCGGTGCACCCTGACTTAGGCGCCGCGTGTCCGCGGCCTTTACCTCTCTGGATAAACCAGTCACCGCCATGACCTCGCCAGGCTGAAGTGAAATAGTGTATTGATCCGAGATCGAACTTGTATTGGGTGTTTGAACTCTCTGTAAAGTAGCTCCAGTTCCAGTTGTCACCTCAAATAAGCCAAGCAGATCAGACAAACTGATTCCCATCTTCAGCAACACAGTGTTGTTTTCGAGGACATAAGGCATGATTGCGAACTGGTCGCCTGTGGTAATCGAATCCGTGGTCAATCCCGGAATCCCCGATGCACCACCCAACACGCCTGAAGAGGCGGGCTTGGTCTCAGACAAGTAACCTGTAGTGGTGAGTCTCGCCTTGCGAGCCCACTGCCTATTCATCGCAATCAGAGAAATTGGTCGATATTGAACATTGCTGCCGAATTGACTAAGGGCCTGGACAATCGCAGCACTGTTACCAAACCGTCGATTGGTATCAGATCCTGTTGAAGGTACCAAGAACCTAACAAATCCGGCGTCATCACCAACGAGGGAAGCCGGGCTGGATAAGTCAATGTTTAAGTTTCCTGACAAACTTCTGTAAAGCGCATCCCAGTTAAAGCCGAGCTGTTCATCCTTTCCACTCAAAACGGAATACAAATCGATTTGAACGTGAACTTGTTTCAGCAAGTTTGCATTCTCTTGTCTTATAAACTCACGTACCTGACCTTGCATGTCCTTGCTGGTCCGAACAATCAGACGACCAGTACCATCTGCAACACTCACATTCGAGCCAGGGACTACCGAGATCATTTTCTCAAGAATTGAAACCATACTCTTGAGACCGTTTAGCTCTCCCGCCTCAGAAATTCGGATTGAGCTGGATGCATTGCTCCCCTCACTGACTCGGGCGCCAGTCGCCCCCGCATCCATCGCATATTTCACACCGTTTGGAAAAGAGGCCAATTCATACACCTGGGTTACATATCGCATGATCAGAATTGCGTTGTCCTTGTACTCCCAAGACAAACCCAAACGTGAGGTGAGGTCATTCAAAAACCCAGTCAACGTCCCGTTCCATTTCATTTGAACGGAATACAAGGACTGTGGACGGGCCAAAGAGACGGACTGGCGCTGGTTTGCTGGTGCAACTCCTGAATCAACTCCTACCAACGGTAGAGCCTGCACATCCGAAGAACTGGTAAGTGCCACTTCAAACACGTCGGGTGAAACACGTACCGGCAACCCTGAAAGCTCGGTCAACCTGGCAGCGACCTGATTAAGAGGGACACCAGAAGCGGTCCCTCCAAAGTTCATGACATACGTCTGTCGAAAGATATCTGGCAATCGGTCATCCGAATTGACGGGAATCATTCCTGAACCGACCCAAGTTGCTGATGAACGACGAAGCAAATCACCATTTTTCTGTTCTATGCTGAGCTGGTCGCTGTGTTGCTGACTGCCACGAATATTTGGGCTTTTGGGCAACTCTGATCGAACAGACCTTGCTATTTGTTGGGCACTTGAATTGGCATCACGGCTTGTTCGCTCAGCTTCGGTTGTTGCACAACTGCTCAGCAAAATCGCAGAAACGGGTAGCCAGAAAGCCAGTAATCGCATTCTCGTGACGAGATTCATGGCTGACACTCCTTGGTCTGGTCACCCAAACGAGTCACTCGCAACAACGGCGGCTCATTTGAATAAATACATGCCTCTAACGGATAGTCAGACAGGCGAATGCCCGGGGACATAAGTACCGTGTTAACTGCTGACTCGAACGTACCTTTAAGTACCGTCTGGGCGGATACCAGGACGTAACGATCAGCATCCCATCGGAAGGAGTAACCCGCTTTCTCTGACCAGCGCTTCATTGCGACATCAAGACGAACATCACTCGGATGAATTTCCCACTGCTGTAGGCTGTCGGCAGAAACTCGGTTGTAAGCGAGTACCTTCAACCCCGCCCCTGAGTCACCCAAACCGGTTTCCGATGGCGCCGCTGATGAAGAGCTGTGCTGAGGCGCCGATGAAACTTTGGTCTCACTGGGTGGTTCTACGCTGTTGACCAACGCGCCAAAAAGGGCGGTAATGATGATTGGAGCCATGACATATCCTCGTGTTCGTGTAGAGGCATGCTAGACCCGACGGCTCTCCGGGGTTTCTACCCGAACCGGGTTGTCACGATTTGGGTAGACACCTAAAACGGTTTAGGTAATTTACTGATAATTGATTGAAACGACAGGTATACCCATTTAAGTACTGATAGGAAAGTGCCTAGCAGGCTTAACCTCTAACGATAAATTCACGAGAGGATTAACCATGGATACCAGCCAAACCATTTCAGTCTATTGCCCGTTTAGCAGCAAACCGATGGCGCTTACCCACCCCAGGGAGGCAAATGCTGAACTGGTGCTGACAGCAGCGATTTTGGAGAACGCTGGAGCACTATGGATACTTTGCGCCAGTAATCTAGGCGATTTCGATTTGGTTGCCATGGAAACAAAACTGGATCTACTGAAGCTGTCGTTGACGGAGCACATCAAAAAAACCTCGGCACTATCTGAAATAGATACTTCGGAGATAAAGTCTTTCTTTGGCCGGTGGGAGTTTGATCAAACCGAATATAGTCAGGTGATTGATTCTGCAAACCTACAAATCAAAAACTTGCCACCATTTTTGAGAGAATTTTTCTTAAGCGGCATCCGACAGACGATTTGCGAAAATCATGATCACCTTTACAGGTCGAATGATGACTTCAAGGCAACGTTCAGTCGATTTGTTGAACTTTCGATTTTTCATCAGCAACAACTTGACCGATTTGATCGTTTAAGCGAATTGGCCTTCCACACGGCAGGCCTTTTTTCAACTATCCGACTTGAGACGCTCAAAAATAGAATGTTCCCTTTCACGGAGAAATTCAGCGTTAACGAAACCCATTAAATTTAATGTGACGTATTTCATGTCCTCATCTTGAGTATATTTAACTTGCACTACCTATGTAACGATTGTTTACCTTCTGTCAAAGGGTGACCGTTCAAGTAAATGAACATGCTTTTGAGGTAAACCATGAAAAAAATAGTGTTGATTGAGGAATTCCCTCTAGTTTCGATTGTGATGAAAGAGCTCTTGGAAAACATCTATCCTGGCTGCAACGTAAAGTGCTCTCTCAACCCTGCTGAAATCTCAACCGATCAATCATTTACAACTGAATTGGTGGTGTGTGATCTCTACGGCGACGAACAAATGCAGTTAGAAACACTGAATGCAGTCTCAGAGAAATTTCTCAACACGAAAAAAATTATTTTTTCCTCGAGTTTCAGTCAAAACCTTGAACATCGCATTCAAAAATCCAATGGTTTGTGCGTTGTTCGATCCATGGGTTACAGGGAAATTATGGATGCCATAAGCGCATTCGATCGATCCCGCTCCTCCGATATGGATCTTAATTTTCAGCGAAATGAATTTCAAAGTGAGATTCAAATGCCTGGTGCTGAAAAACCACTGACCATTAAGCAAGTAGAAGTAATGGAGCTTTGCATACAGGGATATTCAGGCAAAGAGATCGCCAGACTTTTGAATCTCAGCCCCGAGACAGTTCGAGCCCACCTCAAACAGTGTTATTCTAGACTACTCGCAAAAAACCGGGCTCATGCAGTGTCAAACTTTGAAATAGCCAAGAGATTGGCTGAGAGATTGAGTTCGGTAGAGTGACCAATAGAGCCAAAGGCAGAGTTATGTCCCTTGCGTTGCCATTTTTAACTCAGTTTGGATAGCACCGCATGGGCTCTGGTGAAAGACGGGTACATCCTGATTTAACGCAGGTCAAAATCTTAGGCCAACAGTTTGAGACTGTTAGACGCATGCTTAGCGATTTCAGGGTGTTAACTAACCGCGCTTACCTGAGAAGGCTCCTCGATGATCTCGAACAAATTCGCCGTGATCTGATTGAATTAAAGGGTGCCACGGAAATCGAGGACGGCTCCCTCATCATCAAAACTGAATATTTAGTCCCTTTTCTTTCCCCACAAAATGAGGGTCGCCTGGTTTTTGCAAACAGGCAGCTAAACTTGACCGATCCCGATGTCGTGCGCCGTGTTGCACTAGATTGCAGCATGAATCAATGGGTATTTCTTGCCAAACGTCTGCCAACGCAAGAGGCCCGTGACGCCTTGATCAAGTTATGTTTGCATGAGCTTCGCAGACAAGGTGACACTCCGGATCAACCTTAGATTTGGGCTAACCCTACTCGGGGTCCCACCGATCACGTAATACCTCCAAGAAACAGTCCGTGAGACTCTAAAGGCTCATCATTAAGCGTCTTTAGAGGTAAATTCATGTCACATCAACAACAAATCCAGCTTGAGGAAAATGATATTCTCCTCGTCAAATCGATCGCAGGAAAGATAGTCAGATCAATAGGCTTCACTGGCCATTTAGAGGACTTGATTCAAGAGGGATATATCGCCTTGTTGAGCGTGAAAGGCAAATATACAGAGCGGCCTGATTGCACGTTCGCGACCTACGCCAGTCATCGTATCAAAGGAGCCATGCAGGACTTCCTGAGAAAACAGGATTATTTATCCAGAGAGGCGAGAAAATTGCTGAAGGACGTCAACAAGGCAAGAACCCAACTCGAGCATCGGGAGAACAAAAAGCCCTCAATACAGGCCATCTCCAATGAGATGAAAGTAGATATGGAGCGCTTGTTGAGTGCATTATCGGTTATACCTGATCAGATTATTTCAGGCAGCGAATTCGATTTTGAGGTTACTTCGGACTTGAGTGAAATAACAATAAATCACGAACTTAATGACTCTGAACTCCACTTGGCCCAACAGCAAATCAAGAACAAAATGTCAATTTTGGACGAGAGGGAAAAACAGGTTATGATTGGAAAGTACTGGAACGAAGAAAGTTATCGTAATATTGCCAGTAATTTGAAGATCAGCTCAACAATGTGCATAGAGCTTCACAACCGGTCTATCCTGAAAATGAGAAAGGTGTTCGCGATCTGATTGATTCAACCCGGTTCTGTTGTGTCTTCAAAATCGATCAGGGTTTGCATCTTTAAATAGAAAGAAACCGCATGAGCGATGTTCCTGACATTCAGACGTACAAAAATCTCTTGAACGTAACCCCGGACCGTATTAACTGAGACATTGAGTTCATCCGCAATTTCTGGTGCGCTCAGACCAAGCGCCGCATATTCAAGCACCTCAATCTGACGTGGAGTCAGAGCTCTGTGATTTGTTTCAGCAAAACGCTTCACTTTGTAAAGTGCTGGTCCGGTCGGACTGCTCGTCTGGTAAGCCTGGTTTGATATAACAGCAGCGGCGTCGGTGCCAAGTAACACGTCTTTGAGTACTTCAATAATTTTTTGGGGACTTTCGTAAAGGTCAATCGAGTAATCTATTTTGGCATGTCTACTCAGAGTATATGACCCGCAACCTACCATGACTGGAGCTTCGCCCGGCAGATACAGATTAATGGCCTCAGATACTTCCCCGAACTTGCTAACATCAAATAAGACAGCCATCACTTTGCCCCTGCCCGATAGCTTGCGACCAGGCTCAGCAAAATGGTAAACCTTCAAACCAGGCTTAATCGCCTCGCAAAGCTGTTTCAACACAGTAGAGATCAGTGCTCTTTCATCAATGATAATCACACACGGATCACTGGCGTTCATTAGACTGCCCCTCGAAATCACAAATTTTGAAAACCACGCGTTTATTTATTAGAGATGCTATGGTTTTAAAGGGATATATGTCTCCTCCCCAATGCCGTTACAGTATCACGATAATGTTAATTGCCCACATGTAAATTACGACCACCCGTCATCAACAAAAAATAAACATTATAAAAATCAATAACTTGAAAACACATCAAATCATACCTACTGATTTGGGTCAACCAAAAATGGGGGAGGCAATTAGGAAACGGGGGGCTAGCCGTTCACGTCCGTTGATCGAAGCTGGGCTTCCCTCTTCGCTCTATTGAAAAGATCAACCGCCTGAGCAACATTTTTGGCGTTGAGTCGATGAAAGATGTCGGTCATGTGTGCCCGAACCGTATCCAAACTCATCCCCAAAATCCTCGCTGTTTCTTTCGCTGAAAGCCCCTTTGCACAACACTCCATTACCTGAACTTGTTTGATGGTAAGCGGCTTATCTGCACCTGGGGCAATGATCTCGGATTGAAAAGAATTTCGGTTCTGTAGCTTCTCTAGTGGATCGTGCTCACGGTCAATTAATCCCGCAGACCTCAACAAACCGGTGACCGCATTAAAAAGTTCCATAGATGGGGCACGTTTGTGCACCCAGGGGATTTCTAATTTTACCAAAGCATCCAGTAAGGACTGGGAATCCACCGCAGTGTTGACAAGTATTGACGCATCCGGACACACGCGGCGTATTCGGGTGATGGTGTCCAAACCCTCAGCGTCAGGCAACATCAAATCAGTTAATATAGCGGAAGGCTGTCCACCTTGCTCTTCGAATTCCTGAAGTTTGCCAAAAATTTGAATCGTCAATTGTGGGCCACATGCTTCAACCACCTCCCTGATGATTTTGGCAACGAGGGGATGATCCTCCAAAACTGCGATATCCGGGCCCTTGGACACCTTGGATTGCATATCAGACCCCACCCAACAGATAGGAGCGCCGTTTGGCCACACCGTACACCTCGGTGGCTTGAGCGATATTCTTGACACTCAAACGTATAAAAATATCTTTCAAATGGCCACGCACTGTTTCAGGACTGATTCCCAGTAACTTCGCAACTTCTTTTGCTGACATCCCTTGAATCATCAAATCCATGATCTGGACCTGACGGTGGGTCAGAGGTTTTGACTCCAAGCCAGCTGAAATGTTGGTTTGAAATTCATTTGCGTTCCTTTGTGCGCCATTTCCCTTGGAAGCCGCGATACCGAGCCCCACGTCATGAAAAAGGCGCGCAGTTGATCCATACAGCTCTCTAATGGAAGCTGAAGAGCTAAGACACACAATGTTCGAATCCTCGACACATGTGAGTGGCCGGTAGTGCTTGGGAAGAGAATGTAGAAGACAGGAACCTACCCGATTCAGGGTGCCTAGAGTCAATATTTGGTTCAAGGTTTCATGGGGATGATCCTCACCCCCCACGATCAGGACTTTTGCGACAACTTCACTGGCCGAAAAGCCATCGATGGATTCGAAGGCAGCAAATGAGCACCTAGGGACCAGCTCTTTGACCATCTCCGACACGAATGCAGCCAGCACAGGATGGCCCGACACGGTAACGACATCAAACGAGTGCGACATAATATTCAAGGTGATAATTCCTCAGATGCTGTATAGTATCTTAGAAAGGGTAGCGATTTGATAATTTTTAACCTTTTCATAAATTTGATCCAATCTATGAACAATCCAACCATTAGCCACTGAGCTTATATTCCCAAGGATGTGCAGATGGGCTCAGAAATTACAGAAAAAGTGGTCGAATTAGGCCGAAAATACTCGGCTCTGAAAGATTTGCTGGTTGATCTCAAGTTTCTAACGAGCCCGGCTTTTTCTTTGGAAGCCATGGAGTCCCTCGGATTCATTCGATCTGAACTTGTGTCCCTTGGAGCGGCTTTCCGGCTGGACGATAATTCAATAATCATTAAATCTGATTACATCATTGCGTTTCTTGATCCCAACTTACCCAGGGTTTCGCTGTCCAAAAGAGCAGCCCCAGATTTGAAAAACCCCGATGTTGTGGAAAAGATAGCTTTGAGTTGTGGGTTGTCGCAGTGGTTATTTCTCGCAAATCAACTTGATTCCGAAGCCGAACGGGAAGAGTTCTTAAAATCCTGCGCCAGGATCGTTGGTCAACAATCAAAAAAGAACAACTAGTGTCCTCAACTTAATTTGATAATTCATGAGCAGCAATAATCCGGTCTCGTCTGATCTTCATTCTACTGTCCCGCTCACACCGCAGTTTGTTGTTGGAATTGGTGCGTCAGCAGGTGGTCTGGAAGCCCTAGAAAAATTCTTCAGGGCCACTCCCGACAACCTTGACATCGCCTTCGTCGTAGTGCAGCACCTTTCTCCTGACTTTAAAAGTCTCATGGATGAATTGCTCGAGCGTTTCACGAACATGAAGGTGGTTGCGGTGAACGAACCCACTACCTGTGAAAAAAATGTGATCTACCTTCTACCCCCCAAAAAAGAAGTAGTAATTGAAGGTAACGTGTTGATTCCCTATGATCGCCCAAATGATGGGGCACTGAACTTACCCATCAACGTATTTTTCAAATCTCTCGCAAAAAGCTGGGGGAAAAGGGGCATCGCGGTAATCTTGTCTGGAACTGGTTCAGACGGCACAATCGGCGCAGCCAGCGTTCATGATGCGGATGGTGTAGTCGTAGCACAGCTCCCTGAATCGTGCCGATTTGAAGGCATGCCGCAAAGCGCAATTAATGCAGGGGTTGTTGACGCAGTTCTTCGACCCGAAGAGATACCTTCCTTGTTGGCCGCCGCCATTAACGAACCCAATGGGTTCGGTGCTGGCCAACCTCTAATAGAAAAAGAGGAAAACTCAAATCAGCTCTCAATGGTTCTAGATGTTCTTAAATCCGAATTTAAAACCGATTTCGAGCATTACAAACCCAGCACAATCCTTCGCAGAATCCAAAGACGCATCAGCTTGAAAGGCGACACCCTTGATCTTGACAAATATGCCAAGGTGCTCCTGAACAACAAGGCAGAACTGACTAGCCTATATCACGACCTGCTAATTGGCGTTACCAGTTTTTTCCGAGACCAAGAGGCGTTCAAGGCACTTCAACAGACAGTACTGCCTGAAATCTTTGACCAATTACAGCCAGATGAAGAGATAAGGATATGGATTTGCGGGTGCTCTACTGGAGAGGAAGCTTACTCTATAGCCATGATGCTACACGAGGAAATTTCAATCAGACAGATATCCAATCCGTTAAAAATATTTGCCACCGATCTTCATCCCGGTTCGTTACAGACCGCTGCGGAAGGACTCTATGAATCCAGCAAGCTGGAGGGTATACCCGACAGCTTGAGGCTGAAGTACTTCCATGAATTTGACCGTGATGTGTACAAGGTCAATCCGGTTTTGCGCAAGTCCATTATCTTCTGCGAACATAACGTACTAAAAAACCCGCCATTCACCAAAATGCATATGGTGATATGCAGAAATCTTCTTATTTACTTTAAAGTTGCAGCTCAGGTCGCAGCCCTTGTATCGTTCAATTTTGCGCTGAATCACGGCGGCATTCTGTTCTTGGGGGCGAGTGAAACCCCAGGGAGCTTGGGAAATGACTTCGGCGTACTTGACCGCAATTGGAAAATCTACAAAAAACTCAGGGAAAGCCACCTTCGAGACGCACTCCGCACCTCAAATATCGCAGGAAAACTAACCTCTCATGAAATAGGGCGCGCGACTCGGGACAAAGGCCAGGCCTTGAACCGTCTATATAATAATCTTTTAGACCGCTATATCCCGGCAGGTCTGCTGCTGAGCGAGGACTTTGAACTTCTTCATGTATTCGGTGACGCCCACCGATTCATGAGTCCACCGGTAGGACGAGTCACTGGAGATGTTTTTCCGCTGTTGAATGGGGGGCTCGCAATCGCTGTATCGACAGGTTTGAATAGCGCAAAAGAACGCCCTGGGAAGATGGTCTACAAGGGTGTAAAAGTCGAGAAGTTTGAAGGCATGATCGAAGTCACGATTGAGTCGATATACGAAAAAATTTCTCAACGTAATTATTTCATGGTGGTGATTAGTGAGGAGTCACACCCATTGCCGGTCTTGAACGGATCGCTAACCGAGTCTTCAAGCTACTCGCTGTCAGAAGAAACCGAACAGTATGTTCAACAGCTTCAAGCCGAACTAACCAGAACCAAGGAGGCTTTACAAACCAATGCTGAAGAATTGGAAACCAGTAACGAAGAGTTGCAAGCTTCCAATGAGGAGTTGCTGGCCAGCAATGAAGAATTCCAAAGCACTAACGAAGAATTACATTCTGTTAACGAAGAACTTTACACCGTCAATTCCGAGCATGAACACAAAATCCTTGAGCTTGACAGAATTTCTTCCGACCTACGAAATTTGATAAATTCCACCGAAGACTCAATCATTCTTCTGGACACTCAATTTCAAATTCGAACTTTCACGCCTAGAATATCGGAAATCTTCAGTCTGGTTTATCAAGATTTGGGCCGTGACATACGCCATTTCATGCCCAAAATCAGCGATCCAGATCTTTTCAAAGACCTTGCCCTAACCATGACTACTCAAGCATCTGTAGAAAAGATTGTCAAGGTAGAGAATCATCCATTCAAGTATTTACTAAGGCAATCTAAACCGTTCTCCAGCAATACGGAAGGGGAGTCCGGGATGCTTCTCAGTTATAAAGATGTTTCTGAAAGGGAAATCTTGAGAATAATTAACGAAGGGTACAAAAAAGCGTTTGAGTTAAGACTTAGTCAATTTCTGATTTTGGACTTCCAGTATTCAGTCTTGGAGTTACACAGCAACTCAGGAGAAATTGATGTTTTCAGGGGTATCGACAAGGGACAAGACATTCACCACTTGGTTCAGTCTCATACCATCAAAAACGCCGTTAAACACGAATTGCTGGTAGGCAACTCAAGATATGATCTAATGCCTTTCAGTGGTCAGAGTACGCTGGGATGGCTGGCTTTTCCTCAAACATCCTGATGCACCCCAACACGGACCCTCTCGTTCAGCTTACTGATCAATTGCTCTATGGCGCTAGGAAACAGTTTTTCGGCTAATCTTTTTGCTGACATATAATTTGTGAGTGCTTCCGATTTACCCTTGGCTTTAAGTCTGTGAAATGCTTCTCTTAAATGAGCGGCGATAGTATCTTGCGACAAACCCAAATTCATGGCGATCTGCTTGTTTGATAGTCCTTTGGACATCATTTCAAGCACCTCGACATGCCTAACCGTGAGTGGCTTTGACGCAGCAGGAAATTTAATGGGACTCTGTCCCGAGCCCCCTTCAGGAACAAGCGCATCCAAAAAATCTACTTTGAGCCTGAGTATGGCTTGGATGGCATCCAGTATGTGGAAGCAGGATGACGTGCGTGCCAGCAACTGAAAATTTGATTGACTTGCCAACCTCATTGCTCCAATTGACACTTCGTCAACCACGAACAATCGGGGAACAAATCGATACTTTTGAGCCACACGCCCCATTTCCTCAAACAGAAGCTGGCCAGTCTGCTGAAATCCGTATATCAGTAAATCAACCTGGCATTTTTCAGGGAGGGGCTCTTGGCTCAAAATTTGAACATCAAACTCCGGATTAATTGCAAGAGCAAGCTCTTTTAAAGCGATAGCGGCAAGAGTATTTCGTTCCACGATCAAGATGGCTCTGTCACTCATCACGTCAATCCTGTCAGGTTAATGTTAACGTCAAGGATAGTCTGTTATGTTATGACTCAAGCCTACAGTGAAAGGTATACCCAAATCGATTACGCCCACCTTAGAAATACGTAGTTCAATCTCCGAAGAAAGACTTTATGCCTTCAACAATCATCTGATATCCCTTCATTTCCACACTTGTTATATCGATGTAAGTCAAAATAAGCCCCTCCAGGTTTCCTCTTTTGTCCTTGAGCGGTGTACAGCGCCGCAGAAAATGCTGACTGTGTGAAAACAACTCCCTCTCAATCGCTTCGCCAAACTCGTAAGCTTTTTTCATATCGCTTTCAAGCGTAGTGTCCGGAATCTTGGGAGTGAAGTGGCGAATATCTCTTCCAAGGTCCTTTCTTAGAAAATTGAAAATCTCTGTCGCCCTCGGAGTAAAAATCCGGATCGAGTAGGCACTGTCAAGAAATACAGTAGCAATTTGAGTAGAGTCGACCAGGTTCTTAAGGTCACTGGTGATTCGATCGAGTTGAACGATTTTCTCTTCAAGCTCTGAATTAACGGTATACAACTCCTCGTTCACCGAATGCAACTCTTCATTGGTACTTTGCAACTCCTCGTTAGACGCCTGCAGTTCCTCGTTGGAGGCTTGCAGCTCTTCGTTGCTGGTCTCGAGTTCTTCTGCATTGGTCTGTAAAGCCTCCTTGGTTCGCTGGAGTTCAACCTGCAACTGACGGACGAATTCCTGTGACTCTTGAGGCAACTCGGAAGTAGTAATGGATTCAACTGCCACATCGATTCTGCTGACATCGGCGACCAAGACATCGGATTGCTCACGAATCTGCACCATATAAAAGCGGCGACCACTTGGCTTGTCGTAAAGTGGGTCAACTGTTAATTCAATTAAACGGGTCGAATCCTCTACTCGTATTCCACGATAGCTCATCGAAACTGGCTGATCCTTAATATTTCTCAAGGCCGTGGAAAGTGCAATCGATAGACTTTGACCCAACAGAACAAACACATCGCCAGTGTGCCTTCCGCTTGGGATTTTCAAAAACCTGTGCGCGTCCCCAAAGACATGAAGCAGATCAAAACTCTCACTCAACAATATTCCCGAGGGTACGTGTCTATCCAGAAGGTGATGATGCAAACGACTTAAAGGCTGAGATCTTTCGAGTTTCGACCTATTGGATTCAAACACGCCCAGCAAGCCCATGTCACCATGTCGACTCATCGACAAACTAACACGTGATTCCTTGATCTTTTTGTAGATCTTCCAATGATTGTCAACTGTGTCAAAGTCATCAGCCAATGTACCTAAGGTTTCACTCGCCCCGAGAAATAGCACACCACCATTAACTAGCGCAAAATTAAAAGAGGTAACCGCTGGAATCTGTGCCCCTGGTCTAAAGTAAATTAGCATGTTTCTACAACTCACCATATTCATTCGAGTGAATGGGGGATTTTTAAGTAAGTTGTGCTCAGAAAATATAATAAATCTTCTGACGTTAGGCGCCACCTTAAAGCTGCCACCGCCCAATTCAGTAAAGTATTTGCGCCGCAAATGATCCGGTACAGACTCTAAGGCGGAATCGGCATAAACTCCATCTGCGGCGAAGATGACTGAGTCTTTGTGTAAGTCCGTTGCAAAAACCTTAAGTGCAGGTACTCGCCCTCTCCTCTCGAACTCCTCGAGAATCAACATGGTAAGTGAATACGCCTCTTGGCCAGTCGAACAACCACACACCCACACCCTGAACTCTTGGCCCTCAGGTAGTTTATCCATTATGCCTTGAATCGCCTTGGTTCTGAGTGCCTCAAATGCATCAATATCTCTAAAAAAGGCGGTAACCCCAATTAACAAATCTTTGTAGAGGGCGCTCAACTCATCGACATTGGTTTCAAGAGACCTCACGTAATCATCAATTGAAACAGCATGCCCACCAAGGGTAATTCGCCTGTGAATGCGGCGGGTGATTGTACTCGGCTTGTACAGCCGGAAATCAATATCAAAATTAATCTTCAGAAGGCTGTAGATCCGGTCAATACCCTCCAGATTCAATAGATCATCTTCAGAAAGGTCATCTCTGTCCGTATTCCTGACAAACAAAGGATCGTTGACGATCGAATTGATTGATGACGGTATCTCCTCAGGTCCCAAAACCGCATCCACACATCCGGTAGATATAGCGCTTTGAGGCATACCATCAAATTTTGCGGTAGAGGGGTCCTGAACAATGACCGCACCGCCGGCGTCTCTAATATTAAGAACCCCATCACTTCCATCGGTCCCCGTTCCTGACAATACGACCGCGATTGCTTTATCTGCCCATGAAGCTGCAAGTGAGCGGAAAAAAACGTTAATGGGCATGGACGATTGTTTGCCCGCGGGACGGTCGTAGGTGAGAAGCTTGTCTCCCTCAATGACCACCTCTTTTTTAGGTGCAAGTAGGTAGATTGTGTTGGATGACACAGCCGTCTCTGAATCAACGACCTTTACCGGCATCGCAGTAAAACGCATCATCAATTCGTCCATCAGGCTCTTGAAGTCTGGTGAAAGGTGTTGAACCACCACGAAGGCCACATCCATCCCTGTTGGCATTGCCCGGAACAGTCTTTCCAACGCTTCAAGTCCGCCGGCTGATGCACCAATACCAACGATGTGACTCGGTCTGGAAGCTACAGCAGCCTCAGTAGGATCCGTCACACTTACTTTATTTAAATCTTGCATAATGATTACTTTTGTTAATTAACGGCCGAGGCCCAACATCGACTTAACACCCTGAAGAATCAAGGGTAGGCCTTTCGCACGAATTTTCGTCATATCAACAAAGGTGACCAAAACCCCATCCACCTCTTTTTTGGTATTTCTATATGCAGAAACACGTCGCCAGAGAATTTTCTTACCGGGTGGTTTTGAATACACAACAGCCTCAGAAGTGGTGAGTGAAGAATACGCGTCAGCCACACTTTGCCAAAAAACCGGATCAATCACCTTTGGAGTGAAGTCCCTCAAATCCCGGCCTATATCGCTTTGCACCAATCCAAAGACATCCTGAATTAAAGGAGTAAAAACCCGTATCCGATAAGCACCATCCAAAAAGACCGAGGCCACCTGGGTCGAATCCACCAAGTTTCTTAAATCGCTCGAAGTTTTATCCAATTCAACTATTTTCAATTCGAGTTCAGTGTTGACCGTGTATAGCTCTTCGTTGACGGAGTGAAGCTCTTCGTTGGTGCTTTGTAGCTCCTCATTTGAAGCCTGCAGCTCCTCGTTTGAAGACTGCAACTCCTCGTTACTGGTTTCTAACTCCTCGGCATTGGTTTGCAGTGCTTCTTTGGCAGACATCAATTCACTTTGCAGTCCTTTTACAAACTCAAGCGAATCATTCGGAAATGAAAAATCCCGGATCTTCATCGTTCGATCGGCACCGATGCCACTCCCGATATGCATCGGCATGGGAGAAATAATGACCGAAAAATAATTCTGCGATGATAGCTTGTCATTGATCAACTCAACCTCGACTCGAACCTTTGCACCCGAGCCATCGTCCACATCGCTGACGCAGACAACCTCTGAACCAAAATCGGTACGCTGTATCTTTTGCATTAGCGTTTTAATGGCTGATGAAACACTGTCGGAAACCAATTCCTTGAGATCTGTTGCTTTACGGTAGGCCGAGCGAGATTGAAGCGACTCCTGCCCGAAAACGTCAATCACCTCCAACTTGTTGGTCAGAAGCATCCCGTAAGCAATGTACTTGTCAAGCAGAGAGTGGTACAGACGACCTAGATAGTTTTTGGACTCCCCCCTTTTGACGCTGTGATCCAAGGCTACCAATTGGCCAACATGTTCCGCAGGACGAGAGGGGGCACTAAGGGAAGATTCCCGAATTTTCCTGTAAATCTTCCATTGACGATCAAGTACCTCAAAATCATCCGCCAAAGCACCCAAGGTTTCACTTGCGCCTAAAAACAAAAGTCCGCCGGGTACCAACGAAAAATTAAAGGAAGTAATCGCTGGAATTTGCGCGTCGGCTCGAAGATAAATGAGAAGGTTCCGGCAACTAACCAGGTTCATTCTTGTAAAAGGAGGATTCTTGAGCAGGTTGTGTTCCGAAAATATGATGATCTTTCTCAGAGCCTGACTGACTTTGTAGGTACCACCGCCAATGTAAGAAAAATATTTATCTCTTAACTTGGTTGGTACATCTTGAATAGACTCGATACCGTATAAGCCCTCAGAAGCCACATTCAAATATTCTTTGTTGACATCGGTTGCGAAAACCTTAAGGTTGGGACATCGGCCAAGTGAGTCAAAAGTCTCGAGTAGTAGCATACCCAGTGAATACGCCTCCTCACCTGTTGAACATCCACAAACCCAAACCCTGTAATCTTGCTCAGGTGCCAATGCTTCAATTTCTTTTCGGATAATTCCGCTGTCAAGGGATGAATAAGCGTCAGCATCACGAAAAAATCCTGTGACTCCAATTAGCAAGTCCCTGTACAAAGCGTGCAGTTCATCATCAACAGTTTTAATTTTCTCAGCATAATCATCGAGCTTGAGTTGCCTATTACCCAAGGTCGCCCTGCGCTGAATTCTTCTCAAAATAGTCGTTGGTTTATACTGTTTAAAATCAAGCGAAAAGTGATCATTCAACGTGTCATAAATATCGTGAACTCCGGGCAACTTGATGTCATCATCCACCGACCTTTCGTCACCAAATGTTCTCCCTGAGAGCTCTGGATCGTTGACTAAAGAGAGCATGACTTCTGGCAAAGTATCTGCATTTGCAATCTTGTCGACACAACCCGTGGAAATGGCACTAACAGGCATTCCGTCGAAACGCGCACTTGCAGGATCCTGGACGAGTGTGTAACCCCCAGCGACCCGAATTGACGCGATTCCCTCACTACCGTCGGATCCGGTTCCGGACAAAATTATCCCGATCGCCTTCTCCGCCCAACTTTCACTCAGAGAATTCATGAATAGGTTAATTGGCATGGAAAGTTGCTTGCCAGGGCTCCGATCATCAGCAATTAACACATCCCCCTTCACAACCGCGTCTTTCTTCGGCGGGAGAAGGTAGACCGTATTAGCGACTATGGGGGTTCGTTCCTCAATGGTAATCACCGGCATTTCGGTAAAACGCGCCAACAACTCATCCATTAGACTTCTAAAGTCAGGAGACAAATGCTGAATCACAACGAATGCCATTCCTGTGTCTATCGGCGTCGCACGAAAGAACTTTTCCAAGGCCTCTAATCCGCCTGCAGAGGCACCCAGACCGACCAGAAAACTGGGAGCTGTTGGCGAAATTTTTAAATTGTCGTTTTGGGACATAAACGGGAAACTCAGATTTAAATCAAGTTAACAAACGTTGCCGTTTATTTAACCCCATGCTGATAACTTAAGCAATTCGCAATTCCGAATGAGCGACAGAATCGAACCGTTAATATGCCCCCCCCCTGTTTAATGGGGGTGAAATTTAAGGGTAGAGGAACATGGGGGCGGAGCTTGATGGGGTGAATACCCAAACCCCGTGATCCTAATATGACCTCATTGTAATGACAACAATGGGTTCCAAAATGTTATGCCTCAGCGACCTACTTTGCAGCCTTCCTTCTCAAGTGAGGTCCGGGACCAGGGACATGTCCACTCTTCAAATCAGTGTCGACCCCTTGGTACCCGAATTAATCAACGGCGACTTAAGTCATTTCAATTCAGCTTTTGGATCACTTGCTGCACTCCTTGATGAAAGTCGAATATCTGAAACTCCCTTTCATTTGCATGTGTCAACGATAAAATCGTGCACGCAAATTTGCACCCTATTGTTCGAGTTCATACTCGATTCGAATGCTAGCAGGCCGGATCTGCTCAAGTTCATTCAACCCGCGATTAGAAAAATGGACCTTCTGGGTGCTCACGTGACGATTTGCAGCCTTGGTGCGGGGAAGTTCCAGGTTCATATCGAAACCAACGTGACCGCCAAATGCCCTAGCTCTACAATGAGTTTACCTAGTTGGCTACATGGACGCCCCACTCTATTGCTTAATCGTATTTACGAAAAATCGCCGAGAAATACGGCAAATGCTCTTGAGCTGTCGGGTGCCAGACTGATAAATGCTGAATGGTCAGGAGACAAGACTATTAAAAGCCTGATTCAAAGGTATGTAGATGGCTCATTCAACATGGTTTGTTTCGTTGATCTTTCTGACTACCATACAAGTCATGAGGAAGCTCAACATGTGATCACGAGACTCTGCAACTCGGGATTGATGTCAAGCCCAGCCGACCTGATGATTCTGGTATCCAAATCCACTTACGATAAATTGCCCAAGCAATTACTGAATATTGCCGGACACAAAATTCTTAAGACACCGCTGACAACACATCGTTTGATCAACCCAAAAAGCACGTTGATGCAGTCGAACATGTTGAGAATGTCTCAACAAACAAGTCAGCAAAATAGAGAGCTGAATGTCTTGTTGATAGATGATTGCGATTTAACGAGAAGGCTTGTAAAAACCTATTTCAACGAAAACGGGTTTGGCATCGTTGAATCTGCAACTGCAAAGGACGCCATCAAGCTCACACAACAACAGCGATTCGATGCTGTGCTTCTGGATCTAGATTTACCTGATATGACTGGATTTGAGCTGGCAAAAATGATCAAAACCGAAAGCACTAATATCGAATCACCGATTATTGCCATTACTGCGAGCAAAGATATCACAGACTATCAAAAATGCTTTGAATATGGCATGGCAGACTGCGTGGTAAAACCTTTGTACTTCAATGACTTAATGAATCGAATCAGAGGTTGGATGCCTCAAAACAGTAACGATAACAACGTGATATTGGTATAACAAGGAACCCGAAATGAGAACAAATGCATGTGAGAACAAGGAATATTCTGGTTTGATAGATCTTCAAGACGCGTTGGACCGGATGTGCGATGACTACGAGTTGCTCAGAACGATTCTTGGACTTTTTTGTTTAGAAAAACTCATGGAAAAGGACTTTATCAAGAGATTGATCAATTCAGCAAATACTCATGAATTAAAAGCATGGAGTCATCAGAGTTTAGGTATTGCTAAAAACTTAAGCCTTTCTGGTGTAGTGGAGGATCTCGAAAACATCAATCGTTTGAGTCGAAATCAAGATTTTAAACTTGTATTGTCAACATATGAGAGCATGCTACAAAAGTTGAATTCGTTGCGAGAACTATCGAAATCGATGTAGCAATTTCAACGAGTTTGCATAGATAAATGACTTAAGATTGACTTTATTACCGCCTCCGAGTCAATCGGTTTAGTCAAGACATCATCCATTCCCGCTTTGATCGCATTTTGGTGCTCCGCCAGCATTGCACCCGCAGTCAAAGCGATAATTGGAATTTCAGGTCTTACTGATTGTTTACGAACGATTTGTGTAGCCTCGAGGCCATTCATTTTTGGCATTTGAACGTCCATCAAACAAATATCGAAATACTTGGTTTCGTCGCACAAAAGCTCGACGGCTTGTTGACCATCAAGTGCCTCAAACACTTCCGCACCGCTGTGTTCCAATACACCTCGCAACACCATTAAATTCATTTTGTTGTCATCCACAGCCAATATCCGCAGGCCAGCGAGAGGATGTGGATTGTTTTGTCTCTGGTCAACAACATGCTCACTCGATACAAGATTGATTGCACTTGTAAGTATGCTAGCAGTCAAGGGCATGCTCACCCGAGCTTGTACATCGAACAACTTGCAAATGGCCTCGCCTCCCATGGAAAAATGTCGCCCCTGCTCGACAAAGATTATCGCAGTTTTTTTTGATTCAAAAATACCAGTATTAAGTTCGGTTACTGTTTGAATATTCGAGTCAAATTTTGGATCGCAAACCAACACAATCGGTCGATCCGCATTTGATGTTGCAAAAGTATCAAGACCTGCCAATTCAGCATAACTATCCGTACAACGGATTTTCCAATTCATTGAATGTGCTATGCCAGATATAGAATCCAGCCATCGCGTGCGATCGCAAAAAACGATAATTTCGCGTTCTGGACCGCCGTCCTTCACTGAGAAGTTATGGGCATTACTTTCAAATGGTATTTGAATCGTAAAGCTAAATGTTGATCCCTCTCCGAGCTTGCTATTGACCTCAATATTGCCACCCATCATCTGAACAAATTTCTGGCTAAGTGCCAATCCAACACCCGTACCCCCAAAACGCCTGGAAATAGAGGCGTCACCCTGACTGAAGGCCTGAAAGAGTCGAGACTGAACCTCCTTCTCCATACCAATACCAGAGTCAGAAACGCGAAAAGAAACTGAGGCTAGAGAATGCTTCAAATGATTGACTTTAACCTCCAGCTCAATAAACCCTGAACTGGTGAATTTTGCTGAATTACCGATCAGATTTACCAACACCTGTTTAAGCTTGGTGTGATCAACAAGACACGATCCCGGCAAGCGACCGTCAATATTGAACACCAAATCGACATCGGAACTGATGGGCAAACCCGATCCCAAACTGGCCAGTGATTCAAAGAACATTTCCATCTTGACCGGCTGAGGGTCCAGCTCCATGTTACCAGTCTCAATCTTCGACAAATCGAGAATATCAGTCACCAATTCGATCAACGTGCGAGCAGAGGATTCGAGCTTATCCAGCAATCCGATTTGATCACTGGATAGACTGGTTTTTTTGAGCATGTAACTGAGGCCCACAACCGCATTTAGCGGTGTGCGTATCTCATGACTCATGTTCGCCAGAAAATCTCCTTTGGCGCGGCTTGCGCTTTGAGCTTGCTCAATCGCGGCTTTCAGGTTTAGCTCTTGCTCCCGGCGAGCAGTGATATCCTGAAATGCACCCGTCACGGATACTGGTCGCTTTGTATCGCCCTCACCTTCATAGATGAGCTCACCATAAATCTGCACCCAAATGCGGCGGCCCGTAAAGGTAATGAAGGGAAGCTCTACATCCAAGCGCTGTCCGGTTTGAATAGTTCGATCCAACTCCCTCGAGATGATCTCTTTAGCATCTCCCTCATAGAGATTGATTGCCTTTTCGACAGTGGGCTTGAAATCAAGCGGTGCCTCAACAATCTCGTAAGTTTGTCTAGACCACCTGAGTATGTTCGTCTTCAAATCCAGATCCCATCCACCCACTCCGCACATGCGGCCAGCACCTTCAAGGACACTCTGTGTGACCCTCAAATCCTCAAGTGCCACAGAAAGTCTTTCTTTGGACACCTCATTTTCATGAACCTCAACCTCAAGCCGACTGTTTATTTCAGCCAGTGAATTCAATCTTGCTGTCAGTGTCTTGGCGAAAGTATTCATTTGGTGAGCGACTTGTCCAAGTTCATCCCGCGAAAAGACATTCACTCGGGCAGACAAGTCTCCCGCTTGAACCAATTTAATCATCGAACCTATCTTGGAAAGAGGACGGAGAATTCGCATCTGAATGACCAATAGCAGCGCCATCACAGTTGCCAGAGTAATCGTGATAATAACCACGGCAACCATACGAAAATTAGAGGATGCTTCTTCATTCAAAACCGTATACCGTGATGCACGGTCGTGGCTGAGTTCGACCAACTGTTGAGATTCGGAAATCATTCGATCTGCGAGAATCTCAACTCGACGCTGAATCACCTGGGAATTGATTTCCTCTTTTTCGCTGTAAATTCCATTGAACAAATCAGACAGGTCATTCGCCCTCACTCTCATCAGGTCGATTTCGGAGGACTCGGGTTCCGCTTTTGATGCAAACTCGACAAGCAGAATCAGTTCATTGTAGGCAGCACTCCATTGCATTAAATGAGTGGGAGAATATCCAGAAGCAACACCATTTGTAATTGCAGATAACCGCGAGGCTTGCTTTGCAATAGCTTGTGCGTTGTTGTGAAGGCTCAGAAGCCTGCTTTTACTTTGATTGAGCTCTGCCAATATGAATACGAAGGTCACTCCCGAGATCATCGCGAATAGGAAAACCAATTGTATGATCCTTCGAATATTCCACATGATGATCAACTCAAGGCCTTGTAATGTTCACAACGGATTTTTCTATCCGTTGAAGATAACTTTGATCAATTACCTCCATCAAATTGGGTAAAGGCAACCCGGGAGGCACATGCCCTTCTCTCGAAGCCCATTTGGATTGATTGACCATTGTTGTAATCAGTGATTGCCGGAGAGATAATTCAAACCGATAGGAAGACCAGGCACTATCGATGAATTCCCGATCCAAGCTCAGCTCTTTCATCATTATTTTTTTACTTTCCTCTGGCTTCGCATTGATGAAATCAATGGCACTTTGAAGAGATCTTATTACCGCGAGCACGCTTTGCTCGTTGGATTTGACGAATGATTTGTTACCGACCAAATTGAACGTCTGCGTATATAGATTGGGTACCTTGATTTCTCTTGATCCGCTCACCTTCTGCAAACTTAGATAACCAAATGGCTCCCAAGCAGCCACGGCATCCACTCGTCCCGACGCCAAAGCGTCTGGTAATTCAGAGGGGGAAAGACTGACTTGCTCAATCTCGGATGGATCAACACCCTTGAAGAGCATAAAAACATCAAAAAAATATTGCGATGCAGAGCGTCGTACCACTCCGACTTTTAGATCTTTCAATTGAGCAGGTGTTGACGCTTCTCGATTTGCGGCAACAATAAATTTCATGTCCTTCTTGTTGGTTACAAATGAGGCCAGTACTGAGTAATCTTTACGTTGAAAAGCATTGAAAACTACCGGTAATTCAGAGCAGGTGGATAAGTCCGATTTGCCATCCAGCATAAGTTGAAGGCATTTCACACCACCGACACAATTAACAATCGTTGGAGAAATTTTGTTTTGCTCGAAAAACCCTTGATCAAGCGCTACAAAAAACGGAAGCGAAAGAGGAGTTTTCGAGACAGCTATCCGAATATCGGCCGCGTAAACGGATTGAAATACAAACACGCTTATCAGCATAAGCTGCGCTCTCAATAATGCTGCGAACGATACGAAGGAAGGTAGTGACACCATTGTTAAATCTGCGCTGAAGGTGAGTAAACAATTTAATTGTAGGTGAAAGCAATCTACCGAGAAACGAGAAATGACTGGATTTTTAAGCCGTAATTTACAAGATACGCAAGCTAACAGCACTATTTAACAATTCTTAAAGAATTCAGAGGTAATTACCTGCATATTCCAAAATCGGTTCGGGCACTCTACCGACACAGCCCTATGATTTGACCAAGTAATTTTTGCACGTCGAGGGGTTTACCTGCGACATCATCCATACCGGCATTCAAGCAATCATCAACTTCGTTTGGCAGCACCGCAGCAGTTAAACCAAGAATGGGAGGCACAGGATAGCCAAGTCCTTTAATTACCTTGGTCGCCTCGATCCCGTCCATCACTGGCATCTGCACATCCATCAAAACCAGATCAAACCTGGAAGAGCCTTGTGACTCAGCACTGCGGCGAATCTTTTCAACAGCAACAACACCATTCTCGGCCGTTTCACTTTCCACTTGGTAATGATCCAGCGTTGCCCTCAAAACCATAACATTCATAGGATTATCCTCGACGATCAAAATCCGCAAACCCTTCAAAACTGAGGTATCAACATCCGGACTTGTTGGCGAATCAGATTTCGCATCCATCACGACTGATTGTTTCAATCGCACCTTAAACCAGAAATTGCTTCCTTTGCCTGCAGTACTCTCAACGCCACATTCACCTCCCATAAGCTCAGAGAACTCCCTAACGATCGCCAATCCTAAACCTGAGCCCGCTGCCTTCTTCCGAGAATCGTTACCCACTTGACTAAAAGACCTAAAGAGGAGCTCCACATCCGATGAATCTATCCCAATACCTGTGTCGGTACATGAAACGGTGATGTTGAGAAAACCCTCGTGGTCAGCATCGCCAAACGTGGTGACTACCGAAATTGACCCAGCCGGAGTGAATTTGATTGCATTACCAATGAAGTTGTTGAGCATCTGGGAAATTCGGATAGGGTCACCTATGACACCCATGGGCTGATCTGGATGAAACCTCGCACTCAATTCAAGACCCTTCAAATTCGCTGAGGCCAAGAATAGATCACAACATTCAATGACCACCGAACGAAAGTCGAAACTTTCTTGCTGAAGATAAGCACGCCCGGCCTCTAATCTTGAAATATCCAGAATATCGTTCAAGACACCCAGTAAGAGTTTTCCGGATTTGCGAATGCCATTCAAGTATTGGTTACGCTGCTCCTCAGAATTGCAGATCAGCGCAAGGTCAGTCAGACCGAGCACACCATTCAATGGCGTACGAATTTCATGGCTCATGGCTGCCAAAAACTCTGATTTTGCTTTTAAAGCCACCTCGGCTTGTTCTGACCTATGTTGAAGGTCGAACTCAAGTTGCTTCCTACGGCTAATGTCCTGATGCGTGCCATACATCCATTCAGGCTTTCCGTCCTCTGTAAAAGTTGCCACCCGACCACGGTCAAGAACCCAAACCCAATGTCCATCCTTGTGTTTCATCCGGGCTTCAATTTCGTAGAAGAGAAGTTCACCACGAAAATGGCGTTCTAGCAGTTGATCGCTGCCATTTAAGTCATCAGGGTGCGCAAATCTCATCCACGTTTGAATATCGGTGGGGGAAATCTCAGAGAGGGTATAACCGATGATGCTCGCCCATCGCTCATTAAAACGGGTTTCTCCGGTTTGTATATTCCATTCCCACGTTCCAACGTTTGTCCCTCCCAAGATGTAGTCCAGACGTTTCCGTTGTACTTCGACTTGCGCACGCGACTTCAAGAGCAGTCGACGTTGGTAAATCAACACCGTGGCTGATAAACCAACAGCCAGAGCACCCCAGGCTGAAATCTGGATTAAATCCATCTCAACACCACTTAAATAATTGGATAAATCGCCCAAGGCGCAACGTACCATCTCTTCCCGGGAAAATTCCAGAGAATCCATGGATTTGAGGAAGCACTAAATTTTCAAAAAATTTCTGATGAAAGCATACGCTAGACTGGAATTTTAGAACAATAAACCATAGGTTAAAAAAGACGAGATTGTTAACTCTATTCGAGACATGCATTTCACACAATCAACTCTAAACTAGTATCCTGAACTACTTAAAACCTCAAGAAATTTTTCAGATGAACAAATTGGCCGACCAAGATTTGCAATGGATTCCCGATCGAGAAAGATGCGCCGGAATGGAGACAGAACAACTACTTACGCAACGTGCTCATGAACTCTTTGAACGAAACCTTGAACTCATTAACCTGACAAACAGTCTGGAAGAACAAATCGAAGAAAGAACCAAGGAACTAACATTCGCATTGAATGCCGCCCAAGAAAGTGCCGCTAGCCAACGCCGATTCATGGCCATGATGAGTCACGAAATAAGAACCCCGATACATGGGATCTTAGGTTTAATTGATTTGTTGTTGATGAGCGAATTGAAATCAGAACAGCTGGAGAATCTGCACACAATGCAGGAGAACGGCCTCGATCTGTTGAGACTTCTTAACGATTTGCTAGAGCTATCTAAAATTAATGGGGATGGGTTTAGCTTAGAAACAGAGGAGTTCAATTTCTCCGAGACACTTGAGTGCCTGCTCAAGTTATTTCAACCGCAAGCTCAAGCAAAAAATATTGACTTACTGCTAATCAGCGAACACACGGACTGTACGAATGTAATTGGTGACGAGACTAGAATCCGTCAAATCCTCTCGAACCTTGTTTCAAATGCCATCAAATTCACCAACAGCGGATCGGTCACCATCACGCTAAAATTCTCGCCTAACCCTACCGATGATCATCTCAGTTTCAGCATCATTGTTGAAGACACAGGAATAGGTATTTCAAAAGAACAGCTACCCAAACTTTTCAATGATCTCGCTCAAGCAGATCTTGGCATACAAAAAAGATTTGGCGGTATAGGACTTGGATTGGTGATCGGAAAAAAATTAATTGAGATGATGGGTGGATCAATAGAGGTGTACAGTGAGCTAGGCGTCGGAAGCAGGTTTGAAATAAATCTCACCTTAAAAAAATCCCAATCATACGAGAGTGAACAAACTAGCGTAAATAAACTTGCAGGTAACGAAAACAAACCACCTAAATTGCCAAGCGATACAACAGATATGGTTGTAGACGACAATCCCGTAAACAGGATGTTACTCGAGAAGTTTCTGAAACGACTTGGAATTGATGCCGTAGTGGCCGTGGATGGAATGGAGGCCTTGGCTCAATTCAAGCAACAGAAAAAGATCGACCTGATCTTCATGGATTTGGTCATGCCAAATATGGACGGCATGGAGGCAACTATACGAATTCGCTTGATGAACCAGTTCCAACCAATAATTTGCGGTCTGAGTGCGAATGGCCAAGAATACGATAAGTTAAATTGCATGGAAATTGGTATGGATAACTACCTCCCAAAGCCACTATCGTTTAAAGACTTCTGTAATTACATGAACGATATTTCAGATCAAATAAAAAAAACCCGAATACCCCTTAATTAGGTTGAACTGGCCTATATTGAAAAAATGTGATTTTTTTACTTAGAATTCTTAAACCAATCTAAAACTGGAAAAACACCTAAAAATACAAACTGCGACTTCCCTCATGCAACCGATAGGAATAGAATTTTTTTGACCTAAAAACTCTGTATTTCCCACAACAACATATTAACTATGAGTGCACCGCATCAAGTGACTTCAACTAGCTTCTTATTGATTGAAAAGAGAAAAACATCTAAAGCAAATTGCACTTTCCAATCGCGATAGCCAAATCGTCATTCATCCCATCAACAAGTGGAACAATTTGATTATGAATTCTTTTCTCTTCAGGAGTTAACTCCGCATAACTCGATCTTGATGCAAGATATTGCCCAGAGTGAATAACCATAAAACGCTTGGTTGCACTATTGAGCTCAAAACTTAACGAAACACCGTCGCATTTTAGCTTGTTGCCAGTCGTAAGATCACTGGCAAAACATAAGATTCCCTTGTCCTTCCCAACATATCGAATTTCATAGGACCAGTACCTTTTAGCAGCATCCTCAGAGTACGAAGGCTTCCCACTTACGATAAAAGATTCTCTGTTTAGAAAACCCTGGCCTACCCATTCCTCCGTTAACTGATCGAAACTTATTCCCCCAACGGCTTCGGTTATGCACACCCAAGTGGTTTCATGCCACTCTGCGGGAGACATTTCTACAGCCACTACACTCGATGGAAAAATTAGCATCGCTAATACAATATTGATTTTCATATTTTATGCCATTTTTTTAATTATATTGC
>FWPV01002734.1_pt1 | contig 42235 bp, 39 predicted proteins | sample 2228371 | NCBI WGS metagenome assembly FWPV01 (sample SAMEA103939776, study PRJEB20133) | metagenome
AGATGAAGCTTCTTGACGGGGGCCTTGATGGCTGGAAGGCGAAAGGTTATCCGACGGAGATCGTGCCTCAGCAGTTCACCCCATCCCAGTTTAAGTTGCCGGGAAAGACGAAGAACAAAGAGCCTCTGCTTTGCACTTTGCCGGAGGTCAGAGGAGCTTTAAAAGATCATAAAAAAGTCGTTCTCGATGTCCGAGCAAGCAAAGAGTATTTAGGAGAGGAAACCCTATCAGGGGCGGTCAGGCCTGGACGTATTCCAGGAGTAAAGTGGATCGAATGGAGAGAAGTCCTCGTAAAGGAAGGCCCCTTTAAAGGATACTGGAAATCGGCTGAGGAGATCAGAAAACTTTTTGCCGATATCGGCGTGACTCCGGATAAAGAGATCTATATCTACTGACAGTCCGGAGTGCGTTCGACTCACAGTTTGGTGAGTCTTTATTTGATCGGATTTCCGCTTGAGAAGTTAAGAAATTATGATGGCTCCTGGATCGAATGGAGCCGAAGCCAGGAACCTATTGAGGTAGGACCACCGAAAAAATAGAAGCAAACCTTAAACCTTATTAGACAGTTTTGGACTTTCTAACGGGGTGAAGATGATCAAAATTCCGAAGCCCATCTATCTCTCAATGATTGAACATGCCAGAAGGGAAGCCCCTCTGGAATGCTGCGGAATCCTTGCGGGAAGAGATGGAGTGGTTCTAAAAGCCTTTGAATTGAGAAATGAGGAACAGAGTTCCATTCGATATTCCATTTCCCCGAAGGAGCAATTAAAAGTATTTGAAATCATAGAAGAGGAATCGCAGGAGATGATCGGGATCTACCATTCTCATACGCATACGATCCCATATCCCTCTGAGACCGATATCAATTTAGCTTTCTATCCAGAAATAACCTCAGTGATTATTTCTCTGAAAGAGGAGATTCCTGTGGTGAAGGCTTTTAAGATCAGAGAAAAAATGGTTTATCCGGAGGAGATTGAAATCGTTCATTAGTGGCATTCAAATGCAACTAATGAAACATGCATTGGCGTTAGGAGGAGGAAGATGAAACGAGTCGTTTTAATCGGTAGTTTTTTGATTTTGATGGCCGGGATCTCAATGGCAGAAGACGTCACGTATCGAAAACATATTCGACCCCTGTTTGAGGCTCGTTGTTCAAGATGTCATGGTTCAGATTCGGCCCCCGAATATGAAGCCTTTAAAGCCGAGAGGGAGAAGTGGCTTGCGAAAGGACAGGGAATGAGGATGGACACTTATAGTCATCTCATCTTTTATACGGCATGGCCTGATACGGGTGCCCTGATGAGAAGGCTGGATGATGGCAAAAATAGGAAAGATGGGAAACCCGGCAATATGTATCCCTACCTTGGGACAACAGAAGAAGAGAGGCAGAAAAATCTTAAACTTTTTCAAGAGTGGGTGGGACACTGGACGACCAAACGGTGGCCAGAAATCACCAAAGAAGAGTTAGACAAGATCCGGGTGAGATATTGAACGGGCAATGATTTACACAGGCAAGAGGGATTGAAAGTTTTATGGAAGCCCTTTCTTTTAAACCTGAACATCTGATCCTGCACCCTTTGAAAAGGGCAGAGGAGTATTCCCTCTTAGCCTCTATTGGGAACACCCCGCTGATTCCAATTCGACAATTGACCAGACATCTCAAAGGGGTTCAAATCTTTGCCAAAGCCGAATGGCTCAATCCTGGAGGCTCTGTGAAAGACCGAGCAGGGCGAAAGATTATTGAAGATGGAGAAAGATCGGGTCGTCTCACAAGGGATAAGATCATTCTCGATTCCACCTCAGGAAATACAGGCATTGCTTATGCGATGATTGGGGTAATAAAAGGATATCGGGTCGATCTTGTTGTTCCAGCTAATATGAGTACGGAGCGCAAGAAAGCTCTCGAGGCTTATGGCGTAAGGCTCATCTTTTCCGATCCTCTCTTAGGTTCGGATGGCGCATTGATGGAAGCGAAGAAGATCTTTGAGGCGAACCCTGAACTCTATTTTAAGGCCGATCAATATAATAATCCATCCAACTGGAAAGCACACTATGAAACTACAGGAGTCGAGATTCTTTATCAGACCCGAGGGAAGGTCACACATTTTGTTGCCGGTGTGGGTACCGGTGGAACCTTGATGGGAACAGGAAGACGATTGAGAGAATTTAATCCAGGAATAAAACTCTATGGAGTCCAGCCGGATAGCGGTTTCCATGGGATAGAAGGTCTCAAACATATCGAAACTGCTATTCGACCTGGAATTTATGATGAGACGCTTCTGGATGGGACCTATTTTGTCAAGACAGAGGATGCTTTTCAAATGGCTCAACTTCTGACCAGGAAGGAAGGGCTGTGGGTGGGCCCTTCTTCAGGGGCAGCTTTTTGGGCTGCATTGAAATTAGCCGAGTCGATTGACCGAGGGTTGATCGTAACGATTTTCCCTGATGGTGGAGCCAGATATCCTGAATATTGTTATGACTGTGAAAGGCAGAAGAGACGGCTCTCAGTTGAAACGCAAATACCTTCACCCCCCTAAAGGTTTAGCTGTTCGGCTGAGAGCCAGTCTTTTTGTATTGGCGAAGATGATGTTGAGAGTTATTGGAATATTGATCATTATTGCCATAGTCTTTACCTATCTGCCGGCTTTTTCAATGAACGAGTGTTCCGGGGAGGATCCTTCCACAGATAAGAGACAGGAATGTGGATATACATTCCATTGCCCCGTACTCGATCACCAGGCGACTACACAATTATCCATTTTATCCATTCATGGATGGTTAAGATTGGTCACCGATCTATTAAAAGTTGAGGAATTACCAGAAAGGATCTTTCATCCCCCAAAACCTCTTTCATCATTCGAAGATGAGGGATGAGGGAGTATGGCATAGATAATGCAGATTAAATTAGTAAAGAATAGAGCTAATTAACCTGCTTTAAAGAGTTTATAAAGTAATAATATAAAATTTATTAAAGTTTTCAAATAATTATAGAATTAGCTCTTGGCCAAGGACCTAAACACTTTTAGGTCCAATCTGCTAACGCCTTCACCCCCCTAAAGGTTTAGCTAATAGGCCAAGGGCTTTTTTGTTGTAAATTTAAACAATTAAGGTCGAAAATAATACATGAGTCAAACTAATTAGAATTTCAACATATTTTAAACTATCGATAATTATATTTTTATTACAGGGTTTAAAATTGGTCCATTTTAGGGTCAAACTGAAAGCAGGTGAATAAGTTATGAAAATCTTTATAAAATTAGTTGGAATCCCTTTCTTTTTAATCCTGATCTGTTTCTTCTCAGTTTCAAGCCAAGCCGAGAATGGAAAGCTGATATTAGATTTGCTGATCGAAGAGGCTCTTCAGAATAATCCGGAAATCATAGCATCAAAAAAGAGGTGGGAAGTTTTTAAAGAAAGGGTTCCCCAGGCTCGCTCTCTCCCCGATCCGATGCTGGGTCTCGGAATTATTAGCCTTCCCACCAATTTCAGCTTACGAGACGAAGATATGACAATGAAGGAACTTTCCATTTCACAGATGTTCCCCTTTTACGGAAAGAGAAGGTTGATGGGCAAGAGTGTAGAAAAAGAGGCGGAAGCGGTTTTTAAAGAGATCCAGGAAAAGACGAATAGGATTATCAAAGAGGTGAAATTGACCTTTTTTGAGCTTTCCTATAACTACCGATCTATGGAAATCACACAAAGAAATAAAGAAATCCTTGAGAATTTTGTAAAAATCGCAGAGACTCAATATGCCGTGGGTATGGGAATCCAACAGGATGTACTGAAAGCCCATATTGAAGTTTCCAAAATGGTTGATGAACTCTTGATGTTAGCCCAGAAGAGGAGGGCGTTGGAAGCAAAGTTGATTTCCCTCCTCAATCGACCCCCGGAGAGTCAAATGGGGAGACCGGAAGAAGGAACCCCTAAAAAGCTTTCCTACACCCTCGACGAACTTCAGAAAATGGCAATCGAGATCAACCCCACGCTGCAGGGGATGAAGAAGATGATCGAAGCAAAGGAAAAGGCCTATGAACTGGCTAAAAAGGAATATTATCCTGATTTGACCTTCAAGTTTGCCTATGGTCAGAGAGACAACGGTCGAGAGATGAAACGAAGAGATATGCTGACAGGGATGATGGAGCTTAACATCCCTCTTTTTTTTAAATCGAAGCAAGATCGAAAGGTAGCAGAAACAAAGGCCGATATTCAAGCCCTTGAGGCTCAATTTCGGGCGATGAAGAACGAGATACTTTTCATGATCGCCGATATGTCTTCGATGATTCAGCGAGTGGAAAGGCAGTTGGAACTCTATAAAACAGGGATCATTCCACAGGCAAGCCTCCAGGTCCATTCCGCCATGAGTGCTTACCGGGTGGGAAAGATCGATTTTATGACCTTACTCGATAGCCAGATGACTCTCTATCGATATGAACTGGAATATCATCAGGCTCTGACCGAATATCACAAAAATGTTTCCAGTCTGGAGGCAATCGTTGGAAGACGTTTTGACTGATTCCCTCTTCTTTTCTAAGCATCAAAGGGGGCAGGAAGATTTTGGAGGGAGACCATGAAGAGACTATTACTGATTCTCTATGTCGTTATACTCTGGTCCGTTGCTGGCTGTGGAAAAGAGATTGACACCCATCAAAAACATCCACCAGAGGTGAAAAAAGAAGAAATAAAAAAGAATGAATTAGACATCAAAGAATTGACGATGGAAGGCATTTTGAGAGAAGGAAAGATGCAGGAGGTGGCTCCTGGAGCTGTCCAGATCTCTCCGGAACGGCAACAACTGATCGGAGTGAAGATTGGAACGGTTGAAATCAAACCTCTTGAGAAGGTGATCCGCACTGTGGGGAGAGTGGATTACGATGAGAGAAGAGTGGTGGCGGTTTCACCCAAGATCGGTGGATGGATCGAGGACCTCTATGTGGATTTTACAGGGAGATTCGTAAGGCAGGGTGAACCTCTTCTCACCATCTATAGCCCGGAGCTAGTCTCCACTCAGGAGGAGTATCTCATTGCCTTACAAGCCAAGAGAGATCTGGTAAAAAGTCCATTTTCAGAAGTGGTGGCGAGCGGGAATTCCCTTGCCGAATCTGCCAGGCGCCGCCTCAAACTCTGGGATATCAGTGACGATCAGATCAAGGCTCTGGAGGAAAATGGTCAGGCAAAAAGGACGCTCACCCTCTATTCTCCCTTTAGCGGATTCGTTCTTGAAAAGATGGTTTATAAAGGAATGAATGTGATGCCGGGAATGGCCCTCTTTAAACTGGCAGATCTTTCGGTGGTCTGGCTCTATGCGGATATTTATGAATATGAACTTCCCTTTATTAGGTTAGGCCAGCAGGCCTTTATTCAGTTATCCTACCTCCCCGGGGAGATTTTCACAGGAAAGGCAATTTATATCTACCCATCTTTAAATCCGGAGACTCGGACCGCAAAGGTGAGGTTTGAATTTCAGAATCCTCACGGAAAACTGAAGCCGGAGATGTTTGCCAATGTAGAGATCAAGGTTCACCTTGGGACGAGATTGGTCGTTCCAGAAGGGGCGATCATCGATACGGGGCTAAGACAGATGGCCATCATCGATAAGGGCAATGGCTATTTCGAACCGAGAGAGGTGAAGGTGGGAGCAAAAGTGGATAACTATTATGAGGTGACGAAAGGATTGAAGGTGGGGGAGCGCGTGGTGACCAGCGCCAACTTCCTGATCGACTCCGAATCGAAGTTTAAAGAGGCAGTCGGAGCACCTGGCCATTCACATTGATAACCCCTGTGGGCTCCCTCGTCATCACCCTCTGTTCCCCCATTCCATGAAGGGAAAGATAAGAGGGGGCATGGGGTTAAAAGGAAAATAAAATGATCGAGAAGACTATTGAAGTCTGTGCAAAGAATCGGTTTTTCGTCTTCACAGTTGTCCTGCTGGTGATGGTGGGAGGGGTCTATTCCCTCAAGTATATTCCTCTCGATGCCGTTCCAGACATCTCAGATGTACAGGTCATCGTCTATACCCCTTGGGAGGGAAGAAGTCCGGATCTCGTTGAAGATCAGGTAACCTATCCCATTGTCTCCGCTTTGATCTCAGCACCCAAGGTAAGAACCGTAAGGGGTTTTTCTGACTTCGGGTTCTCCTATGTCTATGCAGTCTTCGAGGATGGAACGGATATCTACTGGGCAAGGTCGAGAGTCCTCGAATATTTACAGCAGATCACCGGAAGGCTTCCTGAAGGAGCGAATCCCACCCTTGGTCCCGATGCAACCGGAGTGGGATGGGTCTTCACCTATGCGCTTGTGGATGAGAGCGGCAAGCATGATCTTGCTGATCTTCGGACCCTGCAGGACTGGTATCTACGTTATTCCTTAGCCAGTGTCGAGGGGGTTGCAGAGGTGGCAAGCGTGGGAGGTTTTGTCAAGCAGTACCAGATCAGTATCGATCCGAACCGGATGTCTGCTTATGGCATCTCTCTCAGGGAGGTCATGGACCGTGTTCGGATGTCGAATGCAGATGTGGAGGGAAGACTTCTTGAATTCGGCGGCAGGGAGTATATGGTGAGGGGCCGGGGATACATCCGATCGATCGACGATATCCAGAAGATCGTAGTGGGTGGACGAAGGGGAACACCGGTTCTTCTCAGGGATATTGCCCAGGTCAGTCTCGGGCCGGAGATTCGAAGGGGAATCGTGGAGATGGACGGACGGGGTGAGGTTGTTGGCGGAATCGTTGTGATGCGATTCGGAGAGAATGCCCTCAATGTGATCGATCGCGTCAAAGAGAAGATCAAAGAGATCAGCCCCGGACTTCCTGAAGGGGTGAAGATCGTTCCCACCTACGACCGCTCTGAACTGATCCGTCTCTCCATTGAAAATCTTCAGAAGACGCTGCTGACAGAAATCATTGTCGTCAGCCTGGTGATCATCGTCTTCCTTCTCCATTTTCGTTCTGCCCTTGTGCCCATCTTTGCCCTGCCCATTGCTGTGGTCGCCTCTTTTATTCCGATGTATCTCTTGAAACTGACCTCGAACATCATGTCGCTTGGAGGGATTGCCCTTTCCATCGGAGTTCTTGTGGATGCTTCCATCGTCATGGTCGAAAATGGATACCGGCATCTCTCCGAAGGGTCGGAGGAGGACCGGAGGAACAGCGGGTCCACGATTGTCCGGGCGTGTCAGCAGGTGGGACGAGGTATCTTCTTTTCGCTCATCATTATTATCATCTCTTTTATTCCGGTCTTCATGCTCGAGGCTCAAGAGGGAAGGCTCTTCCGCCCCCTTGCCTTCACAAAGACCTTTGCGATGGCCGCCTCATCCATCCTTGCGATCACACTCGTCCCTGTTCTGATGACCCTCTTCTTAAAAGGCAAACGTCTCAAACCCGAAGCGGAGAATCCGGTGTCAAGGTTCTTTCGATGGTTCTACGAGCCCATCATCCACTTCGTATTAAGATTTAAGAGGACAGCACTTTTTATCAACTTTCTCATTATCCCCATCAGCATCGTTCTTCTCTTAAGAATCGGAAGTGAGTTTATGCCCCCCCTCTACGAGGGGACAATCTTTTATATGCCCGTTACCAGCCCCGGAATTTCAGTGACCGAGGCCGGAAGGCTTCTGGGTGTTCAGGATAAGATTCTCAAGAGTTTTCCAGAAGTGCATACCGTCTTTGGAAAGGCCGGAAGGGCTGAGACATCGACCGATCCTGCGCCCTTCAGCATGATGGAGACAACTGTTCATCTCAAACCGAAATCGGAGTGGCGGAAAGTGAGAAAAGATTATTCCTGGCTTCCTGGATGGTTAAGACCCATCGCCGAAAGAGTATTCGGAACCCATCGGACAATTACCTATGAAGAGCTGGTTGAGGAGATGGACCGCAAAATGCAATTTCCCGGTCTTCAGAATGCTTGGACCATGCCCATCCGAGCAAGGATTGATATGCTGACGACTGGAATCCGGACACCGGTAGGGATCAAGATCTCGGGTCCTGATTTGAAGACGATTGAAGAGACAGGAATCCACATCGAAATGATCCTCAAAGAGGTTCCAGGCACACGAAGCGTCTATGCCGAGAGGGTGGCGGGAGGATACTTCACCGACATAGAGATCAATCGGGATGCGATTGCCCGGTATGGTCTGACCGTAGGCGAGGTTCAAGAGGTGATCCAGTCTGCCCTGGGCGGGATGAACATCACACGGACGATCGAAGGAAGAGAACGGTATCCTGTCAATATCCGTTATCCAAGAGAACTGCGGGATGACCTTGAAAGAATCAAAAGGATACTGGTACCGGTAAGAGGAGGAACTGCTCCGGGGATGCAATCGATGGGGGGCTCTTCATTCTCTGTATTCCATGTCCCCCTTGGCCAGCTGGCAGAGATAAGTCACACCACCGGGCCTGCTATGATCCGGGATGAGGATGCCATGCTCACCGGCTATGTCTATGTGGATGTGACCGGAAGGGATATCGGTGGATATGTGGAAGAAGCCAAGAGGGCGATCAAAGAGAAGTTGAAGCTTCCTACAGGGTACTCCCTTTCGTGGAGCGGGCAGTATGAGTTTCAGGTAAGGGCAAAGGAACGATTAAAGATCCTGATGCCCATCGTCTTCTTCGTCATCTTCATCCTTCTTTATATGACCTTCCATTCGATTTCAGAATCGATCATTTTAATGGTGGCCGTCCTCTATGCCATGACCGGAGGCGTTATCCTCCAGTATCTCCTCGGTTACAATTTCAGCGTGGCAGTCTGGGTGGGTTACATTGCCCTTTACGGGATTGCGGTCGAAACCGGTGTGGTTATGATCATCTACCTTCATGAGGCCTTAAATAAACGGCTGGTGAAAGGTGAGGTGACCAAACAGGACATTCACGAAGCCACGGTCGAAGGCTCCGTTCTGAGGCTTCGGCCCAAGTTGATGACTGTGGGAACGACGCTCATCGGTCTGGTTCCGATCATGTGGTCGTCGGGTGTAGGTGCGGATGTGATGAAACCGATTGCTGCCCCCATCATCGGAGGACTGGTGACCTCAACGATCCATGTCCTGATCATCACTCCGGTCATCTTCGCCCTGGTCAAAGAGAGGGCCTTGAAGAAGGGGAAGCTAAAGGCAACGGAGATGAGCGTTTAGAGAAGAGATTGTCGTGAAAGGTCTGGATTCATTCGCTGTGGTGCGAACAAAATAGTTTTCAGGATTTCTTGAAAAGTATTATAATGGAATGAGAAGGAGGTGAGAAACATGAAAACAATTTTTTTAATAATTTTAATGGTTTTTTTCAGTACGTCTCTTCAGGCCGCCACCATCTATAAATGGGTGGATCAAAATGGAGTGGTGAACCTTACGGACGATTATCAACTGGTCCCTCCTGCCTATCGTGATAAAGTAAAAAAAATGGATATCGAAACAACAGAAGACTCTACAAAAGAGAAGATTTCTCTCCCAGCCAAAATAGCCACGCCTCCCACCAAACAGGAGGAGATTCAGACCGATCTCTTGGGCCGGGGGGAAGCGTGGTGGAGGGACCAAGTCCGTCCATGGAAAGAGCAATTAAGACAAGCTTCAGAAAACTATGAAAGAGTCCAGAAGAAATTCATACAAAAATCAGAAGAGGTGAGTCAGACCAGTTTCTATGGAAGAAGTCGGTCTCAAACGAAATGGGATGTCATGGAAATGAATCGATTGAATGCAGAGAAGAAAAAGTATGAAGATCAAATGAAGGAAGCCAGGGAAGCTCTGGAGAAGCTTTCAAAAGAGGCGGCCGAAACGAAGGCCAATCCTGAATGGCTTCAATAAATCACACAGTGGAAGCCTACAAGATATCCCTTCGTCCCAAAAGGCTTGGAATGGATATTCATTCCTTCCTTTATGAATGACGAAGGAGAGAAGTGAATGTATCTTAAGAAAGAGGTGACAGAGTCATGAAAATATGGTTGTCTATTCTGGGAGTATTGACGGCAGGTTTTTTGGTCTTCTCGTCGGATTCACTATCACAGCACCGTCATGGTCATGGGACGGGCTCAGAGATGGAGAAGAAGACGGTCCTTGTGGAAGGGGTAAAGGTCGTTTTTGAAATCATGACCAATGAGATGCACAGAAAGATGCTCAAGGACATGAAGATGAAAGAGGACATCGAACCCGGGACCACGCACAACATCACCGTAACGCTCAAAGATGGAAAGACCGATAAGGAAATCACGAATGCCGAGATCCAGATGAGGGTGATCGATCCCGGGGGAAAAGACCAGATCAAGACCCTGAAATATGAAGATCACATGAAGAGTTATGATGCCTACTTCAATCTTCCGCAAAAAGGAAGATATCAGGTGATGATTCTTTTTCGGATTGGGGAACAACGAAGAACAGCAGGGATCTATTATGAAGTGAAATAATTTGTCTATTGGTAAAGGTTAGGAAGCCAGTTTTGGCAAAGTGAAAGGGCAAGGTAAAATCTTTAAGACCAATGACCTAACCCATTTACTGAACTGGCATCTTTACCTTAATCATTACCTATGAGCTTTATTTTCTTTGCAACTTCTTTTAGAGAGATCCAATGGAATCCAAAAATTCAGAAAAGCAATTGGAGCGTATCGATCTCCCCATCACCGGTATGTCGTGTGCCAGTTGTGCGGCGAGGATTGAAAAAGGATTGGGAAGTATGGAAGGGGTCTCTCAAGCAACGGTCAACTTAGCCGTTGAGAAGGCAACGGTTCTCTTCCATCCAGAGCAGACTGACCTTTCCAACCTAATCGAAAAAGTGAAAGACCTTGGATATGGGATTCCAGTGGAAAGGATTATCCTTCCCGTCCACGGGATGACCTGCGCTTCATGTGTCAACAAGGTAGAAAAAACCATTCTTTCCCTCAAGGGCGTCATTAAAGCCAATGTCAACCTTGCCACGGAGAGGGCAGCCATTGAATATATTCCAACCCTTGTTTCCATAAAGGATTTCAAGAAAGCCATTCAGGAAGCGGGCTATCAGGTCCTTGATGTCCAGGAAGGGGACATGGTTGAACAGGAGAGGCTGGCACGAGAGCAGGAGCTCTTCTGGTTAAAAGTGAAGTTTATTTCGGGAGTCCTTCTTCTCGTTCCTATCCTGCTCTTGATGTATGGCGCTTCTTTTTTTGAAAGATGGATTGGTCTTTCCCAGAAGACGAATTTCTTTCTTCAATTTTTACTTGCCACCCCCGTTCAATTCTGGGCAGGACGCCAGTTCTATGTCGGAGCCTGGAAAGCGGCCCGGCATAAAACCAGCGATATGAATACATTGATCGCTGTTGGGACCTCTGCCGCCTATTTCTACAGCCTCACGGTCACTTTTTTCCCCCATCTGATCATGGTGAGAGGTCTGATGCTTGATGTCTATTTTGACACTTCAGCCGCCATCATCGTCCTCATCCTTCTTGGAAGATTTCTTGAGGCAAGGGCAAAGGGAAAGACCTCCGAGGCGATTAAGAAATTGATTGGGCTCCAGCCCAAGACTGCCAGAGTCATCCGCAATGGCAAGGAGATGGACATTCCTGTCAGTGAGGTATCTGTTGGAGACCTTGTGGTTGTCCGGCCAGGAGAGAAGATCCCGGTGGATGGGATGGTGAGAGAAGGTTATTCTTCCGTCGATGAATCAATGGTCACTGGTGAATCTTTACCCGTCGAGAAAAAGGTTGGAGATAAAGTGATCGGCGGAACGATCAACAAGACAGGGACATTCAAATTTGAGGCGACCAGGGTGGGAAAGGAGACGGTCCTGGCACAGATTGTTCAACTTGTACAGGAGGCGCAAGGCTCAAAACCTCCCATTGCCCGAATGGTCGATGTGATTGCAAGTTACTTTGTTCCAATTGTCATCGGGATTGCCATTCTCACCTTCATCCTCTGGTCCATTTTTGGCCCTCCACCGGCGCTCACCTATGCTTTTCTCAACTTTATCGCTGTCCTCATCATCGCCTGTCCTTGCGCTCTGGGATTGGCAACTCCCACTTCCATCATGGTGGGAACCGGAAAAGGGGCGGAGAACGGGATCTTGATTCGCGGAGCAGAGGCACTGGAGACAGCCCATCAGCTCAACACCATTGTCCTGGATAAGACTGGAACACTGACTCGAGGGGAACCATCTGTCACAGATGTTATTGCATCAGAGGGATTTACAAAACAGGAGATCTTCATTCTTGCAGCATCCGCTGAAAAAGGGTCAGAACATCCTCTGGGTGAGGCGATTGTGAAGAAGGCGAAAGAGGAGGGTTTAACCCTTTTTGACCCAAAAGATTTCCAGGCCATTGCAGGCCAGGGTATTGAGGCCGCGTTTGATGCCAGGAAGGTTCTCATCGGGAATCTGAAACTGATGGAAGCAAAAGGGATACCCCTTCATGGATTGTCGGAACAGGCTGAAGCGCTTTCCAAAGAGGGGAAGACCCCGATGTTTATAGCTGTTGATGGAAAAGCTGCAGGCTTGATCGGTGTTGCGGATACACTGAAGGAACATTCGAAGGAAGCTGTGGAAACCCTTCACCGGATGGGGCTGGAGGTGGTGATGCTCACAGGGGACCAAGAGCAAACAGCCAAAGCTATTGCCAGCCAGGTTGGGATTGAGCGGGTTCTGGCAGAAGTTCTTCCTGATAAGAAAGCCGAGGAAATCAAACGACTTCAGAGGGAAGGGAAAAGAGTAGGGATGGTCGGTGATGGGATCAATGATGCGCCGGCTTTAGCCCAGGCCGATGTGGGAATCGCCATTGGGACAGGAACCGATGTGGCGATGGAATCCTCTGATATCACCCTGATCGGAGGGGATCTTAGAGGAGTGGCGAATGCCATTGCACTGAGCAAAGCCACCATCCAAAACATCAGGCAGAACCTTTTCTGGGCTTTTGCTTACAATACCGTTCTTATCCCGGTGGCAGCGGGAGTCTTGTTTCCATTCTTCGGAATTTTGCTTCACCCCATTTTGGCAGCAGGAGCAATGGCTTTATCGTCGGTGACAGTTGTTTCGAATGCATTGAGGCTCAAAAGGTTTAAACTTCCAATGAATGAACCCTAAAATATTAGAAGGTTGCCATCTCGGTTTTGTTTTACCCAGCCTTCTATTCTTCCAATATTTTGAAAAAAATTTTCAAATGAAAGGAGATGAAGATGGCACGATTTTTTAATGACAATTCACTCTCGATTGGCAATACCCCTCTCATCCGGATCAATCGAATGGCCCAGGGGCTGAAGGCGACGATTCTTGGTAAGGTCGAAGGCAGAAATCCTGCCTACTCGGTCAAATGTCGAATCGGAGCCAATATGATCTGGGCAGCCGAGAAACAAGGAGTGCTCAAGCCCGGTATGGAGATCGTCGAACCCACAAGTGGCAATACTGGAATTGCCCTGGCTTATGTAGCGGCTGCAAGAGGGTACAAACTTCACGTGACCATGCCTGAGACCATGTCTATGGAACGGCGCAAGGTGCTTGCCATTTTTGGGACAAATATTATCTTAACACCCGGAGCCAAAGGAATGAGGGGAGCGGTGGAAGAGGCTGAACGGGTTGCCAAATCCGATCCAAAATACTATATGCCCCAACAATTTAAAAACCCGGCCAATCCTGAAATTCATTACAAAACGACCGGACCAGAAATTTGGGAACAGACAGAAGGCAAAATCGATGTCCTTGTTTCGGGAGTAGGGACAGGTGGTACAATTTCAGGAGTGTCGAGGTATATCAAATTAGAAAAAAAGAAAAAGATCCTCAGTGTAGCTGTTGAGCCAGCTGAAAGTCCGGTGATCACGCAACGGCTTGCCGGTCAGGAACTTAAACCCGGTCCTCATAAGATTCAGGGGATTGGTGCGGGATTCATCCCGGATACACTCGATTTGACCATGGTCGATCGGGTAGAACAGGTCTCGAGTGAAGAAGCCATTGAACACGCCAGGCGACTTGCACGGGAGGAAGGGATCCTTTCAGGCGTCAGTTGTGGCGCAGCCATTGCCGTGGCTTTGAGGCTGGCAAAGAGCGGAGAGTTTGATGGAAAGACGATCGTTACCATTTTACCTGATTCGGGAGAACGATACCTGAGCGGCCCGCTCTTCGAAGGCGTTTTTGACGAAGCAGGTCTTCCAAGGATATAAAAGAAATGAGTTAGAGTCTGTCCATGAACTAACGGTTTCCAAAAAAGTCGTCATTCCGGCAAAAGCTCGGTTTCGAGTCGCAACGACCGGAATCCAGTGCTTTTAAGACCTTCTGGATGCCGGATCAAGTCCGGCATGACGGAAAAGGGATATTTAGACAATTTCTTATTATACCAGGGGCGACTATGTTTAGGAAAATACTGTTTCTTTTTATCTTGCTGAACTTCTCATCGGGCATGGCTTTGGCTAATGGTGAGCATCCCAAAACCCTGAAACAGGAGACCGATCCAAAAGCGTTTAAAATCTTAAAAGAGAGATCGATTGACCCCCAAACAGGCCTACCTAAAACACTCGATCCGCACCATTTCAGGGGAAAGGCAAAACAGGCCTATCAGATTGCCAAAGATATACCCGGGGTGCTGGCACAGATGCCCTGTTTCTGTGATTGTGATGTCTTTGGCCATGAAAATCTTCTGGACTGTTTTATTGATCAGCACGCTGCAGGGTGAGGGATCTGCCAGGAGGAGGCCCTCCTGACGAAGAGGCTCTATGATAAGAAAATCCCCATCGAAAAGATCCGGGAGGAGATCATCGAAAGGTTTAAAAAACCATAAGCCATTTTGTGGCCGCAACCTTTAAGTTGCGATATTTATCAGCTCGGGCTAAAATTTGCGACTACAAACATGATTAAGGGGAGCATTGAAATGTACATCAAAAAAATATCGAGATTATTTTTATTAACAACCTTCATCGTTCTTATCTGCCAACCAGTCTTTGCCATTACTGAAGATGAAAAGAACAATATCGCTGTTTATGAAAAGGCAGCAGATGGTGTTGTCAATATCACCAGTATCGCCATGCAATTGGACTTTTTCTTGAATCCCTTTCCCGCTCAAGGATCGGGATCAGGGGCTATCATCGATACGAAGGGACATATCCTTACCAACCATCATGTGGTGTCAAATGCCCAGAAATTGGAAGTGACCTTAGCCGATGGGTCAAAATGGCCTGCCAAATTGATCGGTTCCGATCCAGATAATGACCTGGCCGTCATCAAGATCGATGCGCCCCCAGAGAAACTGAAGGTCATTCCAATGGGAGATTCCAAGAATCTCAAAATCGGACAGAAGGTTCTTGCCATCGGAAATCCCTTTGGTTTTGACCGGACGTTAACGACAGGGGTCATCAGCTCTCTCGGGAGAACGATCCGTTCAGAAGTTGGCACCTTAATCGAAGATGTGATTCAGACCGATGCGGCCATCAATCCTGGAAACTCGGGTGGTCCCCTTCTGAGCTCCAGTGGAGAGATGATCGGAATCAATAGCGCCATCATCAGTCCCTCCGGAGGAAGCGTCGGCATTGGATTTGCGATTCCGATCAATACGGCCAAAAGAGTGATCCCGGAATTGATCACAAAAGGATATGTATCCTATCCCTGGATTGGAGCAACCATTCAACCTCTGTTGCCTGAAGTAGCAAAATTTTTAAAATTGAATGTTGAGCGGGGAGCAATGATTGCGGAGGTGGTGAAAGGAGGTCCTGCCGAAAAGGCTGGATTGAAAGGAGGTTCTCAGAGGGTTCAGGTGGGCAATATGATCGTGATCGTAGGAGGAGATATTATTGTGAAAGCAGATCAGCATGAGGTGAAGACCCATGATGATTTGATACGCTATATTCGTGAAAAAAAGCCTAACGATACACTCACGCTAAAGGTTTTTCGCAAGGGGAAATTTGAAGACGTCAAAGTCACCCTCGGCGAGAGACCAAGAAGAAAATAAACGTTCTGATCGGATTTTAGATGCTATGGAAAACATTTTTGTGATTTCAGTAAGCAACATCGTCTCGCCACACAAGGTTATTTCAATAGCGTATTTTTTTAAACGGCATTCCGGACGTTCTTCAGGTTGTTGAAATTTTTTATGTCCACGCCATCATCACGGACACTTCCCAATCCATTTCCCTTTAAGGTTCTGAGTCATATCGACTCCAGAGGATTTCATCTTCACAACCCCATCAAAGGTGTCACCTTTATACGTGACTTTGCCATCGAAAGTAGCAGGACCTTCTTTTGTCTTACATTCCATGAGCCAGGTGACGGTATTCCCTTTCACCTCATGTTTGATCATTTTACATTCCTGACCAGGTTCCCCCTTCTGGGGAATCATATCCTTTTTGGTCAAACAATGGGTGTATGTTTGAGGAGGCATCTTCACAGGCATGCCTGGCATGTCCATCGCCATCATGATCTCCCAGAGACCTTCCTTCATGTTTTGAGCGATGGAAATATCCGTTAAAAGAAAAAACCCAAAAGCCAATACCGACAGAAAGCAGATCTTCTTGACCATATCTTTCCTCCTTATTTGTTTTTATCGTTATTGTTCAACCAATTCCACTCTTCTATTCTTGGCACGGCCGTCATCGGTCTTATTTGAAGCCACAGGAGCAAGGGATCCCACGCCATAAGCCTTGAGCCTTTCGGTAGCGATCTTATGTTTTGTTGTGAGTTCCTTTATCACCGCATCCGCCCTTGCCTTTGAAAGCTTCATGTTGTAGTCAATGGTTCCAACGTTGTCTGTATGCCCTACCACATAGAGTTTCAGCCCTTTATTCTCCTGAAGAAGTTTTGCAATTTCCTTAATGGCCAGCTCGGATTCTGGTTTGATATCCGCCTTATCAAAGTCAAAAAAGATACCATAGACCGAGGCACTACCTTTCACCTGAATATCACTCAATAGGCTCTTCGCATCCGCTACAACCTCCTGAGCCATGGCCGCCTTTTCAACAATCCTGATCCCGTAGGTTTCCCCCTTTCCACCGCTATGCCAGGAGTCCACATAAACCCAGTAGGTCTTTCCGCCTTTTTCCAGTTTCAACCATATTTCATACTCATCCTCAAATACCTTCACCCCACCGATCTTTTTCATTGCATGTTCATAGTTCCTTTTAACCTGTAAGGGGCTGGGGGGAGTAAATCCCTTCTTCATGTTGTAATCGATTTTGTATACCTTGCCTTCCACCTTGATCGTTTTTCCTTTCTCATCTCTGAAATCTCCCTGATCAAATTTTAACTCCTCGCAGCGGGCGATGAAGAAATGATCCATCCTTGTAAACAGGGGGTGGTCTTTACAACCCTTTGCATCCTCTTGGGCAAAGGACGGATTCATAAAAAACAAGGCAAACAAAACACAAATCATCATTTTCAGCGCATGCTTCACCCTCCATCCCTCCTTTTTTTATTTAAAAAGTAAATAAAATATCTTATAAAATGTCAAGCGGTTTTTCATCATCGAATAGGCAAACGTAGTCATTGCATGGAAGACACCTTTTATATTCAATGGCATATCACCAACCTTTGTAACCTTCGGTGTAAGCACTGCTACCAGGACGATTTCTCAAAGGGGGCGGATCTCGATTGGGCAGGGCTGAGATGGGTTGCCGATAACATTCTCACCACACTGCAAGGATGGGATCAACCAGGCTGCATTCATCTTACAGGGGGAGAGCCCCTTCTCAAATCGGAGTTATTTCTATTACTGGAATACCTCGATCGACATCCTCTCATCGAAGCATTAGGGATCATCACCAATGGTCTTCTCTTCAGCGAGGAGGTGGTGGAAGAGCTCTCTACCTTCCCAAAGTTGAAAAAAATAAAGATATCTCTCGATGGTGTTGATGAGGAGACGAATGACACCATTCGGGGAGAAGGAACTTTCCAGAGGATCATCAATAACATTTCCCTGATGAGACAAGCCAATCGGTTCGATATCATCTTTATGTTTACCGTTATGAAAAGTAACTTCAGAGGACTTCAGAGGTTTCTTAGACTCTCTCACGATCTGGGAGTCCAGGGAGTGATCATCGAACGATTTATTCCCCTGGGAAGGGGGCGAAAGCGATTGGGTGAGGTGTTGGACAGAGAAGAATGGAAAGAGATGGTGAGGATGCTCTCGGATCTCTCCTCCTTCGAAGAGGAAGATTCCTTCCTTCCTTTTCAAGCGTTCCAGGTCCGTTTTCATGACGCAGGACTTGAACTATTTGGAGCGCCCTGTGTCATTGGGAAAGACGGTCTCTGTGTCATGCCGAACGGCGATGTCTTCCCCTGCAGGCGATTTCCCATTTCAATCGGGAATCTTCTCCAGACCCCTTTAGGAAAGATCTGGGAAGAGTCGCACCTGTTGAGAAGGTTGAGGCATAAAGAAAACCTCAAAGGGAAATGCAAAGTTTGCCAAATCGAGGACTGTCTTGGCTGTCGCAGTTTAGCCTTCGCCTTAACCAATGATTATCTTGCTGAGCATCCCCATTGCTGGTTAACACAACCCTCTCGTTCATTTTAACTTCTTTCACTTCCTCTTTTCTCTATCAGGACAGGTCTTATCAGGTAGCGCAACATGCTCCGGCCGCCACTGGAGGAAAGGGTTCATGCATCCTGACAATCTGAGGGTTTGAAAGTGAAGGGGGTTTCTCCATCTAAGAAAAAGGCAATTTTTGTCAAAAAGTTCTCAAGATGTCAAATTTATTTTTTTAAGATTGCGAAACGTATTGAAATTTAAGAAAAAAAATTTTTAATTTCATGGCATTTAAAATGCATATTTTCCAATAAACTATTCATGGAGTTTTCAGATGGTGGTTTGCCCCCGATGCGGCCTTAAACATCCTATCGCAAAAGAATTTTGTGAAAAATGTGGAGCTTTCCTTTTGATGGATGAAGAGGACGTTCCTGTCAGGGGGGGCGAAGAAGAAATTTCGTGGATGTGTCCCCGCTGCCAGGCGTATCGTCCAAAGGGAAACTATTGTAAAAAATGCGGCTCTCTTTTGATGCAGGGAACACCTTCACAGGCATCACACATTATATCTTTAGAGAAAAGATGGGTTCGAAAAAGATCGAAAGAGTGGCAGAAGTTGGCAAAAGAGAAGAATACCTTGGAGATGTGTCTGAGAAACCTGAAAAACCAGGAGAAGATCTCAAGCGATGTCTGTCATCTCATGGTCAGCCAATACCAAGAAAGGCTTAAGGAGTTATCTTCCCTTCATCAGGAGATTTTAGATGAATTAAATGCTGTTCAAAGAAGGGTATCGGAAGAGATTCAAATGTTAGAAAATGAATTGAAACCGATCCAAAAAAGACTGGAAGAGTTTCAAGTACTCCTGAAAGAAGGGGGGATGACAAGGTCCGATTTTCTCAGAGAGCAAAGTGATCTTAAAAAGAAAATTCGTTGGAGGATCAAACGGTTGAAAAGATGCCGGCAGATCCTCATGATTTTACCACTGCCTGTGCCAGGGATCTCTGCTCCAAAGGGGTTGCACGCCATTTTGGTCCAACCCACTGTCTGGATGATTGCCGCTGGCTTTTTCATATTGGTTCTTCTGGGAGGTTTCTTTCTCCATCAATCGGTCGTGCAACCCAAGCAGGTGGCCTTCGAAGAAAGTTCTTTATCGTCTCCTACTCCCTCTTCGTTGAAGCGTTCTCAGCCCACGCTCAAAGATAAAGAGATAGAAAATATCCGATCTCTCTTTGAGAAAGTCAGACAGGCAAACTTGCAGCAAAACATTGACCTCTTTATGACCTGTTTTTCTCACGATTTTGTGGACAGGGAAAAGAAGAAAAACGAGGCATTAAAAACCTGGAGTCATTTCACATATCTCACACTCTCTTTTGATATCAAAAAACAGAAAATTTCGGGGGATACGGCTGACATCCAGTTAGAATGGTTTGTAAGATCATCAGAGAAAAAGGGTGGCAAGTTAGAGGAGAATCGAATTCCTTTAAATGCCGTTCTGAGGAAAGAGAATGGCTCCTGGAAGATCGTTGAGATCAGACCTTTGAGTTAAACATTAACTCGTCACCGGAGGTTAAACATGATTTGTAAGGTTTGCGGCACATCCAACGACCAGGATGCGGCGTTCTGTGTGACCTGCGGAGGATCGCTTCGTCGCTTCCAATACTTAAAGGGTCTTCTTTCCAGCAAAGGGTTATATAAGACATTCCTTCTCCATCCCCTCCCTTTTCTTCAGTCTCTCGCTGATGCCTCTTTCCATCATCGGATGAGTTTCAGAATGATCAAAAGGACCTACGGACTTTCCATCCTCTTTGCCGGTTTGATCGCCCTTCTGTTGATCCTGACAGGGTTTCACCTTTCCCGTCTTCTTGGAATGATCGTCCTCTTGGTCGGTGCCCCTCTAATCTTTCTCCTCATCGTGCTTTACAGTCGCCTCCTTTTAGAAATGGTCCTTCTCTCTACGAAAGGGGATGACCGGGCTACGCAGAAAGTGATTTCTCCTGAAGCCCCTGATGAAATTGAGTGGAAACTGTGATTGAACGGAGAGAGGCTGTTTCACTCTTTCGAGTCATAGCGTGGCGACTTTGATGGGGTTGAACCAAAGGGGTCCTTCCATCACTTTAGGATCCTTTTTTGAAAATCCTTTTTTCTCGATTTAAGGTAGAGGGTGAAAGAACCAAAGGCATCGCAACTCATGGAAAATTCGGGGCTAACAAAAGTAGTGGTGTTAACCTGTTCAATAATGGCAGGGCCTTCAATTTGGTTTCCATATTGAAGTCGATTTCCATCGAAAACAGGAACTAACTGAAATTTCCCCTGGTTAGGGAGATAAACCTTTCGTTTTCTTTTGAAGGCCTTTGCCGGGTTTGATCCTCCGTATTTCATTTTCAGAAATTTTGGCTTTTCCGTATGACCAATGCAAGTCAACCTTAAATTGATGACTTCAATTGGTGTTCCAATCTCCTCTAAGGAATAGCCATAGAGGCGGTTATGCTCTAAATGGAATTTCTTGGCAATCGATTCGAGTTTTCCTCGAAGAATCTCTTCTTGAGAGATGAGCACATTTACCTCGTGGTATTGCTTGAGATAACGCATATCCATGGAATAAATGATTTGAATTCGATTTTTTGCAATATGCTCCCTTTGGAGAAGATGTGTTCCTTCTCTCTTCATCTCTTCGAACCCTTGGCGAAATTTCTTAAGATCCAGTTGGTCAAGGGGGCTAACGAGGGTCCTAACGAAGTCATGTTGGAAGTTGCTCATCAACATACCAGCGGCACAAAAGATAGAAGACTCCTTGGGAATGATCATGACCGGAATTTCCAATTCAAGGGCGATCATACAAGCGTGATTGGGGCCGGCTCCTCCAGCCACCACCAAAGGGAATTCCCTGGGATCCTCTCCTCTTTTCACAGACACCTCCCGGATGCCTGCAGCCATATTCACGTTGATCACTCGGTACATTCCTGCCGCAGCCTCCAGGACATCCATCTTAAGCTTATCGGCAATATGGGTCTGAATGGCTTTCACTGCTTTATCCCGGTTAAGAGGGATCTTTCCTCCGGCAAAGTAATTCTCATCAAGATAACCAAGCAACAGATCTGCATCGGTGCAGGTTGGTAATTCTCCCCCTAGGTCGTAACAGGCAGGGCCTGGTTTTGCTCCCGCGCTCTGAGGGCCCATTTTCAATAGCCCTCCTTCATCAATCCATCCAATGGAACCACCTCCAGCACCAATGGTAACGATATTTAACATAGGCAATGCCAACCTCAACCGATTAATCTCACCTTCTGTCGTCACCAATGGGGTACGGTTTTTAATTAAGGCGGCATCAAAACTTGTTCCTCCCATATCTACTGTGATACAGTCTTTATATCTTTGTACTGCTGTATAGGCGATGCCTGCCACAGGTCCCCCTGCCGGTCCGGAGAGGAGGGTGACGGCTGGACGTTGAATGGCGTTTTCCGGAGAGGTCACTCCGCCATTGGATTGCATGATGAGGAGTACTCCCTTAAATCCGATTCCTTTAAGTCTTCGCAGAAGACTGGTCAGATAATCTTTCAAAATTGGACCAACATAGGAATTGAGTACGGTGGTGGAGATACGATCATAGAAACGGATAGATGGGAGGAGTGTGCTTGAAAGGGTCATGTAGAGATCCGGCTTCTTGTCTCGAATAATCTTTGCAGCAACTTCTTCGTGCTCGGGATTGGCGAAGGAGTTCATAAAGCAAATGGCAATGGCTTCGACTCCTTCCTTTTGAAAGAGTTTGATGGCATCTTCCACATCGGATTGACGAAGAGGAGTAATCATCTCCCCCTTATAATCTAACCGTTCCTCAACAGGATATCGTAGGTAACGAGGTACTACAGGTTCTACATTTGTAAAACGATTATTATATTGTTGTTCTCGAATCCCCCGTCTCATCTCGAGAGTATCTCTGAGTCCTTTGGTTGTAAGCAGTCCGGTTTTAGCACCCCGGTAAGTGAGCACCGCATTGGTAGTGATCGTTGTCCCATGTATGATAGTATCCACTTCCCTGATAAATTCTTGAATGGAAAGTTGACGATCTTTTGCCATCTCCTCGAGACCATTCAATAGACCGATCGAGGGATCTTCGGGTGTCGAGAGGACCTTATATATCTCTGTAGTCCCATCCTGTCTCGCCAAGAGAAAATCGGTAAAGGTGCCACCTACATCGATGCCGATCTTATATTTCATCGCAAGCTACCTTTTCACTCTTTTATTGGTTTCAGCCCTCTTCGTATTGAGGTCTCTTTTTCATCTACTGTAAATGTATGGTCAATCACTACTCCATAATCTTCTTTTGCCTTCTCAATGGAGACCACCCCATTTCGGACATCCTTTAAAACCTTCTCAATGGGTCTATGGAAAGGATCTCCGTATCCGCCCCCTCCGCCGGCAACTTGATGAAATATGGTTCCTTTCGGGATGGCCCTAATGATATCCTTCGACTTAGGACATTGGATGCGTCCACTGGGGTAGATCAACTCCAGTTGGTTTAAGGCTCCTTCTTTTCCGCCAAACAAGCCAAAAGCCCTTGCCTCCTCATCCACACCGTCTCCAAAGGTTACTCCGGTCACATCCTCTCCTTCAATTTTAAAGATGGTTTCAACCCCTAGCCCTCCACGCCACTGCCCTGCTCCGGCTGAGTCAATTGCAAATTCATGTTTCAGAAGGAGGTGAGGGGTAGTGAGCTCAAACATTTCAGGGTCTTGGGCAAGGATACCACCAGCACAATTGATCAAACCAATATGGTCATAACCATCAACGCCATAGGTAGCTCCCGAGCCTCCTTTGAGGGCATTAAAGAGGATATCCACATAGGGTGTATTCTTTCTCGGATCTTTACCAGAAATGGCAAAGGCGAGCATCCGATTCCAACCCGCGGTCACTCTTTCAGGTATTGCTTTTGAAAAAGCCTTGAGAATGGCATCAGCATGGGGTCCAGTGATACTGTTGCCGAAGGTAGAAGCTCCTGGAAATTTCACATTGAGGAAAGTTCCCTCAGGTATGTAGATATGAATCGGCCGCATTGTTCCATCATTGTGGGGTATCTCTGGATTGACCAGCATCAGAAAGGTCAACGTGATCGCTGAGACACTTGCTGCATAGGGGGCATTGACAAAACCTTCCGTCTGTAGATCTGTCCCGTTGTAATCGAAATAGATATTGCTTCCCTTGACGTTAATCGTTAGAGAAATTTTAAATTTCGACCCCTCATGAAATCCATCGTAATAAACATAGCTTTCGCCTTGATAGGTTCCATCAGGAATAGCCTCAATCTCTTTTCGCATTATCTTTTCAGTAGAATTGAAGAGATACTCGATATGAGATTCGAAAACTTCCCTCCCATAGCGGTTAAGTAGCGAGAGGATGCCTCGCTCACCAACCACACACCCCCCTATTTCAGCCCGAATATCCTCTTCAACGATGCTATAACGAATATTTGAGAAGATGAGATTCCAGACATCCCTTCTCCATTTACCTTTTTCGTAAATTTTAACCGGAGGAATTCTGATACCCTCCTGCCAGACCTCTCTGGCCTGAGGGTTGTATCCACCTGGAACAGCTCCTCCCACGTCAGCTTGGTGACCTTTACATGCAGCCCAGGCAATGAGGTTGCCTTGAAAAAAGATGGGTTTAAAAACGGCAATATCAGCGAGTTGATTCCCACGAGTGAAAACATCATTGTGAAGGATCACATCTCCTGGATAGATCTCTTCGCCAAAATATTCGACAATATATTGACAGACCGGCTGGAGGGCAAAGGCGAGCACAGGGATGTATTCGGTCTGTTCAAGCATCCTGCCTTTGGCATCGTAGAGGCCGGTGACAAAATCTCTGGCTTCATTTAGAATAGGAGACCGGGTTGTCCGGAGCAGGGTAAGTCCCATCTCTTCGGTGATCGATTTGAATCGTCGTTGCAGGATGGAAACGAGAATTTGATCTATTTTGGCAGCTTTCTTTTGGGGCATTTTCCTTTTCACCTTAATTCTTTCTTCACCTCTATCCACTTGACCTTTCCAGTAGGTCCGGTTTCGATTGGGATGGAATCGGGTGGAACCAGTTCGATCTCCGGATTGACCCTAAGATTTTCCTTTATATAATTTTTTATTTCTTCTTGAAGCTTTCCTTTCTCCTCTTGGTTTAGACTCCCGCCATATTCCAGGCGCAATTTAAGGGGGGGTTTCACCAGTGGCCCGGGTTGATCAAGAAGAATCTTGAAGACCCCTGTGGTCCTTGGATGAAAACGATTAATGACATCTTTGATCGCAGAGGGGTAGATATTGACCCCTTTGACAATGAGCATATCATCACCCCGCCCCAGAATATGGAATCGAATTCCCGGGAGACCACATACACAAGGTTTGGTAAAGATCTGGAGGATGTCTCCGAGGAGATATCGAAGAAAAGGCCCTCCTTCCCAATCGATGAATGTAAAAACCATCTCTCCAATTGCCCCGTCCACCATATCGACCGGTTTTTTGGTTTCCGGATCCACCAGTTCAAGAATGCAATGATCCGGAGAGATAAAATGCATTCCTCGATATTCCTCATCCCCACAACAGATTCCATGAAAGGCATGCCCCCCACCTGTATGGTCGAAAACTTTTGCATGAAATCCTTTTCGGAGCTTCTCTCTCACAGCAGGGATTCCTCCGCCAGGCTCCGCCGCACACAAAAACCATTGAATTCCCAGTTGGTTCGCCTCTTTTCCTGTAAGGGAAGGGGCCTTCTCGATCAGATACTCTCCAAAGGAAGGGGTGGCAATGATAGCATGAGGTCGGGTGAGAAGAAGAAAATCAATGATTCTTTTCGTTCCGCCCTCCACCCCCACAGGCACACAACAAAGCCCCATAGCCTGGAGGCCATCGGAAAGGGGAAGGCCACCTGTAAACATGCTGAGGGAGAGGGCCTGAAGGACGATATGGCCTGGCCTCAGGCCTGCCCGCCAGTATTTACGGGCATGCATTTCATTGACCACCTGAACGTCATGTTTTGTCAGAGTGTAAAGGGTCGGAACGCCTGTTGTCCCTGAAGTCGAACTGATCCGCACGATCTTTTCCATGGGGGCGCAGGTGATGAGTCCATAGGGGTGACCAAAACGTTCGATGGAAGCCTGTTGAATTCTCCTATGTTCATCCTTTGTCATGAGAGGGAGTTTTTGAAAATCCTCAAAAGTTCGGATGTCCTGAGGGGTAACACCTGCTTTCTTAAACTTTTCCCGGTAGTAAATAGAATTCTCATAATTATACAGGAGTTGATTCTTGAGTTTCTCCCACTGGAGAGCCCGCATCTCCTCTTCGGGCATTGCCTCGATCTTCTCATTCCAGAGTTTCCGCTCCATTATCTTTCTTTCCATGTCTTCACTTCCACCTCTAAGATTTCCATTCTCTCCTCAGGAGAGTGGGGAGGGATAAAAAAGGCGATCCTTCCATGGACTCCCCTTCGGGGAAATCCATCGATCAATTTAAATCCATTTTCAAGAAGCCTTCTTATCGTTTCATCGAAGTCTTCCACTTCATAACAGAGATGATTCACTCCCAACCGGTCCCCATTGAGGGCTTTGACGATTGGGAGTTCAGGGTTTCCATAGTAGAGAAGTTCAATCTCTATCTGATTGATTTTGAAGATGCCAATCCTGAGGTCAACGTCTGGAATCTTCAACACTTGATTAAGCGGTATTCCAAGCCCTTTGGAATAGAGGGTGATGGCTTCTTCGAGATCCCTGACGACGATACCGATATGATTTAATTTCTTAATCATCGCTTTATCCTTTTTTCATTAAACTGGGGAGATAGAGGGCAATGTCTGGGAAAATCATAATGGCGATCAGCGCTAATACCTCACATAGGACGAAAGGAAGGGTGGAACGGATGATCACGCTCATAGGGGTTAAAGGTTGCATTCCTTTCATCACAAAGAGTTGAAGACCAAAAGGAGGTGTGAGGTTCCCCAAATCCATGTTGATCAGAGTCATCACTGCCACCCATAAGGGATCAAACCCTAAAGCTTTGATAACCGGCATATAGATGGGAACAGCTATAACCGCTATAGAGAGATTGTCCATGAAACAACCAAGAAAAAGCAAAGAGACCTGCATCGAGATAAGAACCAATAGGGGAGGAAGTTTCTGTTTGACAACGGCCTGAATGAGTCCACTACTTGCGCCCGAAAAAGCGAGAATCTGGCTGAAGACCATAGAAGCCATGATGATAATGAACATGAAGGTCGTCATCTTGATCGTTCCAAACAGGCACTTTTTGAATATCTCCCTATTCATCCCGCCGTACAAGGCTGCGAGCAGGATCGAGCCCATTGCTCCCATGGCTGCTGCTTCAGAGGGTGTTGCCATTCCCAAAAAGATAATACCTACAACGAGAAAGATAATCAAACCGAGCGGAAGCACATACCTTGCTGTCTCTTTCAATTTCTTGATGAAAGGAACAGGAGGAATGTCATAGGGAGGAGCAATCTGAGGCTGGAGCCAAGATCGGATGACGATATAGAGGGCATAGAATGAGGCCAGAAGGAGACCTGGGAGAATCCCTGCAATCAGCATTCCACCCACTGACACTTCAACCAAAGTGGCAAGGATAACAGCCAGGATGCTTGGCGGAATCAACATGGCAAGAGCTCCACTTCCCATGATCGGGCCAATGCTCATAGCCTTTTGGTACCCACGTTGCTCCATTTCAGGGATGAGTAACGAACCTAACATAGAGGTGTTCGCAATGGTGGAACCGCTCGTGGCAGCGAAGATGGTTCCAGAAGTCACTGCAAGAAGCCCCAGCCTTCCCGGAATTTTTCCAATCCAGTAATCGAGGGTATCGATGGCGCGGAGGGCCATCTTGGAATGAAACATCACTTCTCCCATTAGGATAAACATTGGAACAGTAAGAAGCCCAAAAGAAGTAAGGCTTTCTTCGAGATTGAGAATGACTAATTTGAATCCGGACAGTCCCCCCATAAAGGCATAGGTTCCAATGAGATTAGTAAAAAGAAAAGCGACTCCTACTGGCAATCCAATCAACATGAGTAAAACGGCTCCCCCGATGAGCGATAAGAGAACAATCCACCATTCCATCTATTGATTCTCCTCAAATTAAACCTTTGGTTTTTGGTCTCCTCCCACCATCTGCCTGAAGAACTGAACTGCAAAAAAGAGACTTCCAATGGGAATGATCATCAGGATGAGGAACATGGGCGTTTTTAAAGACTCCAAAGCAGGGACCCCCCTCTTCCAATGATCCAATGTGACCTGCCCACCCCAATAGGTGTAGGTCAGCATCACTAAACCACCCACAAAAGAAGTGAACACATGGAGCCTTTTTCTTGCTTGTTGCGAGAGATGATTGAGGATAATGTCGACTCGAATATGGCCATCTTCTTTTAAAACCAGAGCTGCTCCCAAGAACGGAATGTAGAGCATGACATATTCGGTGATCTCAAGCATCCAGGGAATGGGCCGATTCAAACAGTATCGCAGGAGGACATCCACACACGTTCCAACGGTTGAGAACATCAAAAGGGCTCCTGCCAACCAGAAAAGAACAACAAGGATTTGGTCGAATATTCTTCCCATTCTGTTTCCCCTTTGTGCCGGTTTATCCATAGCCTTCATCCCTTCTGCAAAAGGGAAGGGAAGAAGGCTATGAGAATGAGAGTCAGGGGCTTAACAGTTTTTGCAATTTGGGTCCCAGTTCTGGAGCTTTTTTAAAGACCTCATCCCACCCTGCTTTGTATGCGAAGTCAATATACCATTTCGTATCCTCGGGGCTGAATTTGATCATTTTCATTCCCTTTGCCTGCATGGCCTTCAGTTCCTTTTCGCCCAATTCTTCAAAGACCTTTGTAAATTTCACCTCATTTTCCATCATGAGATCGGCCATCAACATCTGCATTGTTTTCGGGAGCTTATTCCAGGTGTCCAGGTTGATCAGGGTCTCGATATTCATCGAATAGATCCTTGGCTCAACGATATATTTACACACCTCTGGCCATCCCATGGAAATGTTACCTAATACAGACCAGGCATAACCATCAACGACACCGCGCTCCAGTGCGGTATAGACTTCCGACCCTGGAAGCGTGATGGGAACGGCACCCAACGCCTTGACAAAGGGTTCATAAGTAGCGGAGGTGCGTATCTTTTGACCAGCCATCTCCTGCGGCTTTCTTACTGCTTTATTGGTAAAAATATGGAACCAGACACCATGTTCGGGTCTGCCGAGATAAAGGAGGTTGTGTTTCTTCAGGAGATCGGCTCTCAAGTTGTAATATCCACTTTTTCTTTCTTCGGGTGGAGTAAGACGGCTCAAATGAGTGTAGGCTGCTCCTGTGACGGTTCCACCGTAGTAGGCTTCGCATCCGAAAATGATGTCCACCACACCTGTCCTGGCCGCTTCAAACTGTTTAAAGGCAGGAATGGCCTCTGGCCCTCCCACAAACTTAATGACCACTTCACCCTTCGATTTTTTGTTGACTTCCTCCACAAAGGCCCACCAGGCCGTAAGATTAACATCATCCTTTGGAAGAAAGGTAGCCATCTTCAATTCCACTGCCCAAGAGGGATAGCTTATCACTCCCACCGTGAGTATCATTGTCATGATCCATAACCCGATGATGATCTTCTTCATATTCTTTCTCCTTTCAGCAGATTAAGAATGCTTTTTATTCGATCAGTTGATTGTCTTTCTTTTGAGTCTATCAAAACCTCACCTCCTTTTCATGGGAATCTTTTCTATTAAGAGGCTATGTCGAAATAGGGAGAGTAACCCATTTTTTCAAAGGGAGGGGAAGACAGTCGGTTGGAAAAATTTTAGAGCGGTAACCTTTAGGCCAGTCAAATATTGACATGTGAGCCCTTTAAAGGCATTGTATTTTGTACAAGTGACGGTTTCCCACAACTTAGATAATCCGCATTCTAAAATTTCGAAAACTGACTGCCTTTTCCCCATTGCTTGCTATGACGACACAGTCTCTAAGAAAAAGGGAGAGCCACCCCTTTCCCCCTCCAGACGATTTTTCGTGTTTTCTTATCGATGAGTTTAATAGCCTTTTCAGGACAAATTCCAACACAGAAACCGCAACTCCAGCAGCGCTTCCCATTGACACGGATCTTCCTTTGTTCCGGATGTAGAACTCCATAAAAACAACTGCGACAGCAGGTCTGGCAGAAAGTACATTTTTTATGATCAATCTTCGGGATATAGGGGGTATCCGGAGGAATGGCATAAGGAAACCTCTCTCTCCTTTTTAGTTCTATGGATGGGACGACCTTTTGGAGCACTTTCCCCCTAAATTCTGAAATGGCCGAATATCCCTTTCTTCTCATCCAGGAGATGATTTCTCGATGGATTTTTCTAAAGACGCCTCTTCCTTCGATATAGGCTGCTGTTGCTACTTGGACCAGGGAGGACCCACAGAGGAGGTATTGGAGAGCATCCCTGCCTGAAAAGATTCCTCCCACCCCAACTACTGGAATTTCAATCGCCTTTAAAACTTGAACAACCCTTGCAAGGGAGATGGGGAGGAAAGGTCGACCAATGAGATAGCCTCCAAGCGCTGGAGCGCCGTAAACCGTTTCTTTTTCCACATCCACATAGATCCCGCTCGGTGCATTATGGGCAGTGAGGAAAGAGATACCTCTTGCCTTCCATCCCTTTACGGCATCCATCAAGGGTTCGAACATCGGACTGATTTTTACTCCGAAAGGGATGTTGGAAGATCTCCCCACGGCCTCAATGATTTTCAAGCCGACCTTTAAATTTTTCTCCAATTCTCCCTTCATAGTGGGTGAAGAGAAGTTGAGCTCGAGCATCTGAGCTCCTGCCCTTTCGAACCCTTTAGCCACTCTTTTCCAAGAGGCGAGGTCATGAGGTTTTTCATAAAAACTGACGATAAGAGGCACACCATGTTCTCTGCAAACCTGAGCCATTTCGGGAACATTGCGCTCCATCACCCGATTCATTTCCTGGACATGGGGAGAGGCAAGGGAATAAAAGCTACCAGATTTCTTGAAAGATGGATCAAAATGGCAGAGAGGAAACTGATAGGGGTGGAGTCTAATTCGGAATTCAGCAGAGGTCGTGAAGGTCTTGGTGACAATGCCACCGACCCCCTGTTCCACCATGCTATTGGCTGATGGCCCATCAAAGACCAATTCGGAAGCAGCGGGAAGAACCGGGTTCAAAAATGTGACTCCGGCTATTTCCACCTTTAAATCCACCATCCAACCCTTTTATCTATGGATTATATGACAACCATCACAATTTGATGGTTCCCTTTTCTATTGCAGAGAGGATGACCTCTTTACCCACCCGGATATGCTCTTGGGTAAGTTTTTTAAGCAGTTCAACGTCCTTCTTCTTAATGGCATCGATCATCTTCTTATGGTGTTCGATTGAAATTCTTGCCTTTTCCGGGATCCTGAGGATCGCTGACCGATACTGGAAGATCTGGTCTCTCAGCCCCTTAATGATAAAGAGGAGCCTGTCGTTTTTTGAAAGTTGGTTAAGGTAATCGTGAAACGCGGTATTCATGGCGCTTACCTTATTTAATCTGTTTTTCAGTATAAATTGCTCCGACTCCTTGATATTTTTTTCTAACCAGTGGATATCCTCTTTCTGAATATGGCCCATGGCCAGTTCCACGGCATAGCCCTCTAAAAGAGCTCTGATGTTAAAGATCTCTTCAATATCCTTCTTTGTAAATCTACTGACGATGAAGCCACCTTTTGGAAGACGACTGACAAAGCCCTCTTGTTCCAGTTTTAAAAGGGCTTCTCGGATGGGAGTCGGACTTGCCCCGATCTCCTGGCCAAGACGCCCGATGGAAAGCCTTTCACCAGGTGCCATTTCACCCGTTAGGATGGCCTCTTTTATGAGAAGAAAGACTTCGTCCCTCAAAATTGGTTTGGCAAAGGCTTTTAGCTTGGAAAGAAGATTTGACATTTGATATATCAAATATCAAATATCCATTTTTGTCAAGTTTTTTTTGACCCTCCCGCTCAAGGTTTTACTTTTCTTTTCAGATCTACAAAAATCCATTGACAAGGCAAAGCTTTTTGTTGAGAATGAGGATATTCAGGGCTATAATAACCTCTCGTAAAATGATCATCGGTTAACCAGAAAGCATTTTAGGAGATCGATGAATGAAGGTAGAGAAACTCTGGGGCGGGCGTTTTGATGAGATTCCACCGAAGGAGATTATCGATTTTCTTTCGGGAAGAGATGTCAGAGGTATTCCTCCCTGTGATGAGCGACTGATCCCTTATGATCTCTGGGGGAATCGTGCCCATCTGTTGATGCTCGTTCGACAAGGGATCATCTCTAAGCAGGATGGGAAGAAGATCCTCAGAGGATTGAAAGAATTGGAGTCCCTTTATCAACGAGGACAGTTTCAGTTAGATCCCTTGAAAGAGGATGTCCATTCCAACATCGAAAGTTTTCTCATCGAGCGTTTAGGGATAAGCTATGGTGGAAAGATTCATACCGGCAGAAGCCGTAATGATCAGATTGCCTTGGATATGCGCCTTTATCTGAGGGATCAGGTCTTAGAATATGTGGCAGGGCTGATTGGATTGATCCACACCCTCCTCCGACGGGCCAAAGAACACCGATCCACCGTGATGCCAGGTTACACCCATCATCAACCTGCCACCACCACCACTTTTGGTCATCTTTTACTCTCCTTTGCCGAGGCTCTCTACCGGGATATCGAGCGGTTTGCCCACTGGTTTATTCTCTTCAATCAAAATCCTCTCGGAGCCGCTGCTGGTTATGGAACGTCCTTTCCTTTGGATCGAAAATTAACTTCAAAACTTCTCGGTTTTGATGGGCCTACGGAAAATGTGACCGATCCTATTACACAGAGATGGGAGCCAGAGACGGAGCTGGCCTACGCGATCGGGATCATGATGAATCACCTCTCGACCATGGCTCAAACCTTGATTCTTCTCTCTACCAGTGCTTTTCGGATGGTTCGCCTCAGTGATCAGCACAGCACAGGCAGTTCCATCATGCCCCAGAAACGCAACCCCTGTTCCCTCGAAGTGATTAAAGCCAAAGCAGCTTTTGCTCAAGGGGTCTTGACGAGCCTTCTCTCCGTGGGCAAGTCTCTTTTCATCGGGTATAACCGAGAGACGCAATGGACAAAATACTGGATTATGGATCTGGTTGACGAAACCCAACCTGCACTTCGGGTGATGGCGGATGTGATTCGACTGCTTCACACAAATGAGGCAGAGATGATCAAGCAGGCTGGAGCAGGATTTTTGGGGGCTACTCCTTTGATGGAATGGCTGGTCACAACCTTTGGACTTCCTTTGCGCAGGGCGAAGATGGTCATGGAAAAGGCAGTGAAATATTCAGAAGGAGAAGGCAGGGAAACCGTATCCTTCAGAAGCTTCCAGCGAGCTTTAAAGGAGATGGGGATGGTTCTCCCCATCACGGAACAGGAAATCCAAAGAATTCAGGACCCCTACTGGATTCTTTCTCAACCCCTTTCCGTGGGAACGCTTTCTTCGAAACAGATCGATGTACATCTCACATTGTTTAAGGAGAGACTCAAGAAGAAAACGGTTTGGTTAACACGAAAGAGAAGGGAGATCGAGAAATCAAGGGTGTTCATGAATCGTCTGGAAAGAGAACTCAAAAGATGAAAGGAGTATCCTATGGGAAAAGTAGAAGCGGTCATCAAATCTGAAATGGTCCGACTGGCTAAAAGGGAAATGAGGAGTGTCGCCATTCCGTTGCGAAAAGATGTGTGGGCATTAAAGCAAGCCGTATCCCAGCTTCGGAAGACTGTATTGAACCTTGAACGATTCGTCTCCCTTCAGAAAAAAGAATGGGAGAAGAAACCTCCCTTCAAGGCGGATCCGGAAGAGGTGGAAACATCGCGTTTCTCACCGAGACTCATCCAGAGCCTCCGGAAACGATTGGGTTTATCTAAAAGAGATTTTGCACGTCTTGCCGGAGTCACCCCTCTTGCCGTCTACCAGTGGGAAAATGGCGTGTTTAAACCCAAAAAAGAAAAGAGAGAAATTCTGGTTGGCCTTCGAAAACTTGGTCGTCGCGAGGCAAGACAACTCCTCGAGGAGATCAAATCTGGAGAGAAGAAAAAAGAACCCCCTCCGAAGGGAAAGAAGAAATCACCAAAGACATAGAAAATATTCGCTCCGTGTTTAGAGAATCATCCTGTCCTGAACAATATAGCCCATTTTGGCTTAAAGAATCCTGGAGGTCTGATGGACTTAAAAATTTTTGAGAAGATGGATACTGCGCAGCTCAGGAGTTACATCCAATTCTTACTCTGGCATTATCGGGTAATAGATGCTTTCTGGTTTATCTTTGTGGCTGAGCGTTTTGACCAACCCACTGCGGAAAGGCTCAACGAGAAGGTTTGGGAAAGAGTTTCTTCCATGGCAGCAAAGGATTTGATTCAGCGTTTTCATATTGAGGAAAAGGGATTAAAGGGATTTGTAAAGGCCCTTCGATATTTTACCTGGACCATCCTGGTTGGTTACGAGATTGAAGAGAAAGAGGAAGAAGTGATCATCACCGTTCCCAATTGTCCCACCCAAGAGGCACGACTCAAAAGAGGGTTAGAGGAATTCGTTTGTAAAGAGATGCATCGAGGTGAATTTGAGAACTTTGCTAAAGAAATTGATCCTCGGATCCAGGTGGAGTGCCTTTTTGCCCCTCCTGACCCCCATCCACAAAACCTGTTTTGCAAGTGGAGATTCACATTGAAAAATTAAGATGTTCCTAAATTGAGCGATTCACCCTGTCTCACAAGGGAGGCAGAGATGCCTCAAATCCTTTTAGAAGGAAAGAAGGCAATATGTTGAACGTTTGGGCAATGGCCCTTAAATGTTCACCAAATAGGTGATGATTGACAGGCCCCATGGTTGATTCAATCTATCAGAGGTCATCGCTCTAAAAAGCTTTTCGGCCTCCCCACCCCCTGTGGGGGGTGAGAAAATCGCTCAATTTAGAATGTTTTTAATTTTTTCCTCATCATTTCCTTCATTTGACAATTTGGTTTAAAAAGGATAATCTATAAATATCAAAAGGTTGGAGGTTGGATCATGAATCGCAAATTAGCCAAAAGATTGATTTTGGGGCTTTCACTCATTTTACTGCTCTTTGGGCTTTTCTTTTGCATTGAAAAAGAGAAGGCTAACTCCCTTCCTAAGAATGATAAATTGACGACAGCCAAATCGCTGGGGCAGGCTTTTGTAGAGGTGGCCAAGAAGGTTCAACCGTCTGTTGTCAACATTACTACTGAAAAGACCATTACGATCAAACCATGGGAACGATTTGGCGAGGATTTCTTCAGGGGAAGTCCTTTTGAGGAGTTCTTTCGGGGATTCGGAGGTCCAAGAGAAAGGGGAAGAGAATATCGACACAAACAGAGAAGTGGTGGTTCGGGTGTCATTGTGGACCCGGAGGGATATATCCTTACAAACAACCATGTCATAGAGGGAGCGGATAAGGTCAAAGTGCGGCTTAATGACGGGCGTGAATTCGTCGCTACGGTGAAAGGCCAAGATTCAAGGACTGATCTCGCCGTTCTTCACATTAAAGCCAAAGATCTTCCTGTAGCGACCCTGGGAGATTCGGATAAACTTGAAGTCGGGGAATGGGCAATCGCCATTGGTAGCCCTTTTGGATTAGAGCACACAGTGACCGTTGGGGTCATCAGTGCGAAAGGGCGTTCAGGCCTGGGGACAGGGACCTATGAAGATTTTATCCAGACCGATGCTTCGATCAACCCCGGAAACAGCGGAGGTCCCCTCATTAATATTGATGGCGAGGTCATCGGGATCAATGCCATGATCATCCAACCAGGGACAGGGATTGGTTTCGCCATTCCCATTAATATGGCGAAGCAGATTTTGAACGACCTGATTAAAACAGGCAAGGTGGTACGGCCCTGGCTGGGCATTAGCGTCCAGGATCTCACCCCGGAGATGATGGAACATTTCAAAGTGAAAGAGAAGGAGGGAGTGTTGATCGGTCAGGTTTATTCCGGGACAGGAGCGGAAAAGGCAGGATTGAGCTCTGGGGATATCATCAAAGCAGTGGATGATAAGCCTGTTAAAAATGTAAGCGAACTGATTAAAGAGATCCAGAAAAAGAAGGTGGGGCAAAAAGTAAAGCTCAGTATCATCAGGGACGGGAAATCCCTTTCCATCGAGGTAACGACCTCTGCCATGCCTGATAAGGCTGAATTAGAAAAAGAAAAAGAAGGAGAAGAAAAATTAGGGGCAAGGTTACAAGAACTTACCCCGCAACTGGCCTCCCGTTATCGGATCACTGGAGTGAAACAGGGCGTTGTGGTGGTTGCGGTTGAAGAGGGTGGTCTTGCCGATGAGATCGGCCTTCAGGAGGGGGATGTGATCCTTGAAATCAATAGAAAGCGGATCGAATCACTTAAGGATTTCGAAAAGGCAATCAAAGAAGCGAGTGTTGAAAAAGGGATTCTTTTCCATATTCATCGAAAAGGGAGCAGTTTTTATTTGACCTTCAAAAAATAAATTTGAAATTTAAATAGTCCTATGCTCGAAGCATATCCGCTATTGGTGGTGAACCCAAAATAAATCAGAATGTTATACATTCATTTAGTCAGTTGAGATGGTTTCTCATTTTGGATTTCGTGCTTCGAGTTTGAAGTGCGATGGGGTTACCCTGCAACCTTTACATACCGCATTCGTAAGTCGAAAAGGACTTGGTCAACGAACCTCTCCTCCTCTGAGGTGAGATTCCCTTTCGTCTTTTCTTTCAACATGCCAATCAGATCGATGGTCTGTTTGGCAAAAGGAAGATTTTTTGTTTTTTTCTGGGTGAAAGGATCCTCTACTTCTCCCAACTGGACGAGGGCCGAGGTGCTTAAAGAAAAAATGAAACTTGTAAAATTAATCTCAGGAAGAGGGCCTTCCTGTGCCATCTCAGGGCTTTCTTCTCTTACAGATTCTTCTTTCTTTTCATCCTTTGAAACTTTTTCCTCTTCTTTCTTAGCCGTAAACCTGCGGTCTCTTACAACGAACCCTTTTTCTCGCTCTTCATTCTTCTGGTCATCAGCCATGGCTCCCCTCCTGAAAGGCGAAATTAGCAGGAAAAGCAATGGAATTTTAATAAAATCAATAAATTATACAGACTCTGACCGTCTTTCACTTTTGAATCTCCTTTTCGGGTAGAGTTTCTAGTTAGCTTGACTTTATAAGGGTTATGTATTATATTTTTAGCACTTTTTATTTCTGAGTGCTAAAATAATTTATGGAGTTTATATAATGTCGAACCTTCCGGTTGTCAAGAATTCGCTTCAAACCTATCTGGTACAGATTAATCAATTTCCTCTTTTATCGCCTGAAGAGGAGTTTGATCTTGCTGTAAGATATCGAAAATATAATGATATTCATGCCGCTCATAAACTGATCACATCTAATTTAAGATTTGTTGTCAAAGTTGCCCTCGAATATAAATCGTATGGAGTGAAATTACAGGACCTCATTCAAGAGGGGAATATAGGATTGATGATGGCCGTAAAGAAATTCGATCCCTATAAAGGAAACCGCTTTATCTCATACGCAATCTGGTGGATCAAGGCTTATATCCAGAATTTTATTATTAAAACTTGGAGTCTGGTTAAAATTGGCACGACACAGACTCAAAAGAAGCTTTTTTACAAAATAGGCAAGGTCAGAAAAGCCCTCGAAACGGAACAAGAAAACGAGAAAAAATACGAGTTACTTGCAAAAGATTTCGATGTTTCGAAAGAGCATATCATGGAGATGGAGCAGAGGATGGCTTCCAGGGATCTTTCACTGGATGCTCCTTTTGATGAGAAAAAAGAGCTTACCCATCTGGATCTGCTTCAAGAAGAATCCCCGAACCAGGAAGAGCGGTTGGCTGAAGAACAGGAAAGGGAGGTCCGCGAACGGGAGGTTCATAAGGCATTGGAACGTCTAAATGAGAAAGAGACATTTATTATTAAAAATAGAATCATGTCCGACGAACCTCTGACCCTTCAGGACATCGGGAATCGACTCAATCTTTCGAGGGAAAGGGTAAGGCAGATTGAGAGCGAGGCTCTCAAAAAGTTAAGAAAAGAGATTGGCTCTAGTTTGCAACTGCAGGCTTAAAAGAAATTCTACCGGAGGAGGTTGTTGGAATGCCTATTTATGAGTATCAATGCAGTAAATGTAATGAGGTCTTCGAGATCTTCCATAAAATAGATGAGGAATGCAATGCGGCCTGCCCAAAATGTTTAGGGCCGGCTAAGAAACTGATTTCAGCCACCAATTTTATTCTGAAAGGCTCGGGGTTCTATGTAAACGATTATCCTTCCCCTTCCCGCCGTGAAGGGAAAAAAGCCGAAAAGGAAGGTTTTGAAAAGTCATCGAGCCATAAGAGCGAAGAAAAGAAGGCAGAGAAGAAAGCCGACGCCAAATAAATTTTACCCCCTTCCTTTTCTTACCCCTCTTTGATATCCCCCCCAAGTCGTTGGGCATCGTCTTAGGACAGTCGTCTCAATCTACCTCCACAGGTAAATTCTTGACAAACCAAAGGAAAGTAATGTATCCTTACAATAAGGAGGTAAGGAATCATGCTTGCCAAGAAAACGTCCAAGAATCAAATTACATTGCCCAAGGAGATTGTTAAAGCCTTTCAGGATGCCGAGTATTTTGATGTCAGCATCAAGGATAATGCGATCCATTTAATGCCGGTGAAGATCACTCCTATTCAATCCTCGCTTGACAGTGTCAGAGAAAAGATTAAAAAGCTCGGCTTGACTGAAAAGGATGTAGGAGAGGCAATCCAGTGGGCAAGAAGCCGAAAAAGATAATACGGGTGGTACTGGATACGAATGTTCTGATATCTGCTTTGCTCTTCAAGGGAGAGCTTATGAGGGTGGTGGAGTTATGGCAGAGAGGCAAGATCGTTCCCATTATTTCAAAAGAGACCTTTGACGAGCTAATGACCGTTCTTGAATATCCGAAATTCTCCCTATCCCATGCCGAGATAAAATCCATTATCGAACAAGAAATCCTTCCGTTTTTTGAAGTGGTAGATGTAAGCAAACACGTCAAAGGAACATGCAGAGATCCTGAGGATGACAAGTTTATTTCATGTGCCATCTCCGCAAGTGCCCATTACATTGTAACCGGAGACAAAGATTTGTCCGATTTAAAAAAATATCAATCTGTAAGAATCATTCGGGCTTCAGATTTCATAAAGATGTTTGATTAAATTAGAAAATGGGATCTAAGGTCAGTGCATGACATGAGACAGAGTCAAGTGCTTTAGCCCTTCTGACTGACCGATGATGGGTGCTGTCAAGCGCACCATAAGAGGAGACAATCGTGCCCGCCAATATCGCTCACCTGTTGATCTGCAATAAAGCCGTAAAGGTCCTTCAAGACGGGGGTGAATATGAAGAGTTCATTACCATCCTTGATGCGGATGAGCGTAAACCTTACCTCAATCTCGGATCCATCGGACCTGACTTATCTTATTATGGAAGCCAGTGGGAAGGGATGAAGAGCCTCCTCCTTGAGCAATCGGATAAACCGCTCGGCGTCGATGGTTGGTCTTACCTCCTCCACTCCAGGGAACCTAACCGATTCCCGCTTACGCTCATTGAACTGACATGGAAGGACACCCGCTGGGAGGTGCAGGAATGGGAGGGAAATGATTTAGACAAGTTTGCCTTTGCCTGCGGGTATCTTTCCCATATGGCCGCCGATCAGATCATTCATCCTCTGGTAAACGATATTGCCGGCCCCTATTACCGTAGAGGAGAGAACCGGAAAATCCACCGGGAATGCGAAATCTATCAGGATGTGGGATTGTTTCATACCCTTTATCCCGGGGAAGACTTCATGGATAAGTCCTTTAACCTCCTTTTAAGAAAGAGAAGGCTGGCGGTCAACAGAGAGAAGATCCTTTCGATTGACCCAAAGGATGTCGGCAAATTTTCTTAAAAAATCCTTCTCCATCCAGTTTTCTCCTTTACAGAAGGAGAAAATATATTAATTTCTCCTCTAAAAAAGAGAAATTTATTGGCTAAAATAAGAAAGAATCGTGGCCTTACTTCGCCGATCGATTCTGATCGCATCGCTCTTCGCGCTCGCCTCATCGAACATCTTGCTAATTCTCTTAAGGCACCCCTGCCGGAGGCCACGGAGAGGAAGATAGTTGGACGGATCACTTTCCCGGGCAAGGCCACTTCTGTGGTGGGAATGCGGCGGTCTGGCAAGACCACGTTTCTCCATCAGATTCGACGAAATCGCCTTGAACAGGGAATGCCCCAGGAACACCTTCCTTACATCGATTTCGAGGATGAACGATTAGCAGGCCTCACCGCAAATGAGAGCTCTTGACTCTGGTTGAGGAATATTACCGGAGATTTCCTTCCTGGCGGGGAAAGGAGACGGTTATCTGGTGCTTCGAGGAGATCCAGGTTTTACCCGGCTGGGAGCGTTTTGTAAGACGGCTTCTGGATAGCGAGAAAGTCGAAGTTTTTCTCAGCGGATCTTCTTCGGCCCTTCTTTCCCGGGAAATTGCGACTGCCCTTCGCGGTCGTGCCTGGGAAGTGGTCATCTTCCCTTTCAGTTTCGAAGAGTATTTGCGACACCGTGGACAGGAACTGCCCCGCAGGCTCGATTTTCTTTCTGCCAATGAGCGATCCATCTTTCAAGGCGCGCTCAGGGAATATCTTCTCGGTGGTGGTTTCCCGGAGGCTCAGGGCCTCGATGCTGAAAGCCGCTATCGGCTTCTCCTGGACTATGTGGATGTGGCTATTCTTCGCGATGTGGTGGAGCGGCATGAGGTGAGTAACGTTGTGAGCCTGCGATGGCTGGTGCGTCATTTACTTGGCAATCCCGGGGGCCTCTTCAGTGTTGAGAAGTTCTATGCTTCATTGAAATCGCAGGGACTGGCTGTTGCCCGAGACACCTTGCACCAGCTTCTCTCCTATCTCGAGGATTGCTTTCTTGTGCGGATGGTCTGGGTGGAAGGAACTTCTGAAAGGCGCCGTATGGTCAATCCGAGAAAAATCTATCCTGTGGACCCAGGACTTATACCTCTCTTCGATCGTTCGGGAAGAACCAATATGGGCCATGCCTTAGAGACGGCCGTTTACATTGAACTTGAGCGCCAGGGGATGGAGGTCTGGTATGTCCGGACAAAGGAGGGATTCGAAGTGGACTTCCTTGCTCGCTCCCCCGAAGGCAGCAAAGCCTTGATCCAGGTTTGTACGGATCTAACAGAAGTTGGTGTAAGGGATAGAGAGATTCGAGCCCTCTTTTCTGCGAAGAAAGACCATCCCCGTGCATCCCTTAATATCATTACTCTCATGCCGGAGACTGCCCAAAACATTCCAGAGGAGATCGAGGTCCATGATGCCGCTTCTTGGTTTCTAAAGCCTTTTTATGAAAAAAAGTGACGGTTCTATTTTAAAAATGGCCTGGCGGCAAAACTTTGCGCGTGTGGAGAAGAGCTCTAATAGGAGTGCGTTGTTCAAAAAGAAAAGAGATTTTTATGTAGCTGATTTGACTTTCTTGCTTCGTTGTAAGAGGGGGGCAACTTCATCCAGGATAGCCTGAGCTACTTCTTCTTTTGCCATCATGGGAAGGTCCTTCACCTCTCCGGAAGGATAGAGAAACTTCACCTGATTTGTTTCTGAAACAAACCCAGCGCCAGGTTTGGTCACATCATTGGCCACAATCAGATCTAAATTCTTCTCTTTCAATTTCTTTCTCGCATTGGAGACAAGCTCCTCGGTCTCTGCGGCAAATCCAACGAGAATTCGCCTTCCCTTCTTCTTCCCGAGCTCTCCGAGGATGTCCCTTGTTCGCTCCAGTTCCAGGGAGACGCTGGGAGCGGTCTTCTTCAGCTTCGTCCGGCTGATCTCCTTTGGCCGGTAATCTGAAACGGCAGCCGCCTTGATCACAACAGAACAGTCCTTCAAGTTTGCAAATACAGCCCTCCGCATCTCCTCCGCGGTCTTTACGGAGACCAATTCGATATCGTTATGAGGATTGGGCAAGGATGTGGGGCCACTGACCAATACCACCTCCGCCCCTCTTCGTCTCGCTACCCTGGCTAAGGCATATCCCATCCTCCCTGAAGAATGGTTGGTAATGAATCGGACGGGATCGATCGCTTCCTGAGTCGGACCGGCAGTGATGAGAATTTTTTCTCCCTTCAAATCCTTCGTAGAGAGAATATCTTCCACCCTCTCCAGAACGTCGCTCAATTCAGCCAGCCTTCCCTTTCCATACCAGTGGCAGGCCAGCTCCCCTTCTCCGGGTTCTACAAAATGGTAACCCCTTGCGATCAATGTGTTGAGATTTTTTTGGAAGGCTTCACTCTCCCACATATTGACGTTCATCGAGGGAACGATGAGCACCGGAGCTTTGGAGGCCATCACCATGGTGGAAAGAAAATCGTCTGCAATGCCATTGGCAATCTTACCAATGATATTGGCCGTTGCTGGCAGGATGACGATCAACTCGGCAAGATCAGCCAGTGCCACATGACCGATCTGCGTCTCGTTGAGGAGTACAAATGGATCCGTGACCACCGGATTTCCAGATAGGGTTTGAAAGGTAAGAGGTGTGACAAACTTTTGGGCATTTTCCGTCATCACCACGTGGACATGAGCCTCCTGTTTCACCAGAAGCCTCACAAATTCAGCCGCCTTATATGCCGCAATCCCACCCGTCACACCGAGAACAATCTTTCTTCCCTTCAACATGATCACTTTTATATCACAAAAAGATCCTCTTCTCAATAGAATAAAACATCCTGAAATAAAAAGTCTTTTCGTAAGAG
>FWPV01002735.1_pt1 | contig 42223 bp, 37 predicted proteins | sample 2228371 | NCBI WGS metagenome assembly FWPV01 (sample SAMEA103939776, study PRJEB20133) | metagenome
TGGTAACATCCGCGCACGGCGCCGGGTGGAATACACCAAGAAGCTCCTGGACCAGATCGGCATCGGCGGCGACCGGCTGGAGATATTCAACACCTCCGGCTATGACGGCATGAAGTGGGTCCGGGTGACCCAGGAGATGACCGAGCGGATCAAAAAGCTGGGACCTAATCCGTTGAAGCGTCGCGCGCAATCTTGACAACGCTGCGGCGATACGGTAGAATGACGGGGAGCGTGAAACGTGACCCGTAGGGGTGATCCGTTATCGGAGGCCGAAGGCGGGAGGTAAGCACATATGGGGACAATCATAGAAGCCGAACGGGTGTACGCAGAACTGGGGGCCATCCGCCAGGAACTGTTTGCCGTCAAGTCCCAACTGGCCCAGATGGTGGAAGCCCGGGAAACCGGGTGGCATCCCCACATCATGCGCGATCCGCAGATGCACCGCGGCGAGCCCACCATTCGCGGCACTGCCGTCACGGTGCGCACGGTAGTGGAACGCACGCGACTGGGCGACCCGCCAGAGCAGATCGTCGAAGCCTACCCGGTGCTGACGTTGGCCCAGGTTCACGATGCGCTAGGCTATTACTACGATCATCCGGGCGAGATCGAGCGATACATCCAGGAAAACCGCGAGGCGCTATGGAAAATGAAACAGCGCGCCTCTTCATAACGTTGTATACCGACGCCGACGTGCATGGTAAGCTGGCGGCCCAACTGCGTCAGCGGGGATTTGACGCCATCTCAGCTTATGAGGTGGGCAATGCGCAATTGGATGACCCCGATCAACTGGAATACGCTGTCAGCCAGAGACGCGCGATCTTGACCTGTAATGCCAAGGACTTTGCACCGCTGGTCGAGGAATGGTGGGTGGCTAGTCGCAGGCAGTGCGGCGTCATCGCGTCTGAGCAGATACCGATTGGCGAAATGCTACGGCGGCTGATGCGACTCCTGAACATGGTAAGCGCCGATGAGATGGAGAACGGGTATCGTGACTTGGCCGAGTTTGCTGGTCGAGATGATTAGCGGCAAGAGGAATGCAACCTATGACCACGCTTGACGACTCTCCCCCTATCGGCGCGGCCCTGGTGGTAGGCGGCGGCATCGCCGGCGTCCAGGCCGCCCTCGATTTGGCCGACAATGGCATCCGGGTCACGCTGGTGGAGAAAAGCCCGGCCATCGGCGGGCGCATGGCCCAGTTGGACAAGACCTTTCCCACCAACGACTGCGCCATGTGTATCCTCTCCCCCAAGCTGGTCGAGTGCGCTCGCCACCCCAACATCGAGCTCCTCACCCACGCCGAGCTGGTGGGGTTGGAGGGTGAGGCCGGGCGTTTTACCGCGCGTATCCTCCGCAAGGCCCGCTACGCCAAAGTGGAGGAGTGCACCGGCTGCGGTGAGTGTACCGCCAACTGCCCGCTCCAGTTCCCCAACGAGTTCGACGAGGGGCTCTCCACCCGCAAGGCCATCTATCGTCCCTATCCTCAGGCCGTTCCCAACGCTTTCATCATCGACAAGCGCGGCCGCGCCCCGTGCACCAACGCCTGCCCCTCCGGCGTGAGCGTCCAGGGCTATGTGACGCTCATCGGCCAGGGGCGCTACGCCGAGGCCCTGCGGCTGATCAACGAGCGCATCCCGTTTGCCGGGGTTTGCGGGCGCACCTGCAACCGGCCCTGTGAGGCCCGCTGCAACCGCCGATTAGCGGACCAGGCCGTGTCCATCTGCGCCCTGAAGCGCTTCGCCGCCGACTGGGTGCGCGCAGACCGGGCCGAGCAGTTGGCCGTAGAGCGCGCCCCCCGCCGGCCTGGGGAAGAGCGCCCGGCCGCCCGGATCGCCATCGTCGGGGCCGGGCCAGCCGGCCTCACCGCCGCCCAGAACCTGATCCGCCTGGGCTACCAGGTCACGGTCTTTGAGGCCCTGCCGGTGGCCGGGGGCATGATGCGCGTGGGCATCCCGGAGTACCGCCTGCCCCGTGACGTGCTCCAGTACGAGATCGACGCCATCCTGGTGCAGGGCGTGGAACTGCGCACCAACGCGCCGATCAGGGATCCCCGGGCCTTGCTGGACGAGGGCTACGACGCCGTGTTCCTGGCCGTGGGCAGCCATCGCGATGATAAGCTGCACGTGCCCGGCGAGGACCTGGACGGCGTGGTCAACGCCATTACCCTGCTACGCCAGGTGAACCTGTGGCAACGGCCCCACGTGGGAAAGCGGGTGGCCGTGGTAGGCGGGGGCATCACTGCCATTGACGCCGCCAGCATGTCCCTGCGCCTGGGGGCCGAGAAGGTCTACGTCCTCTACCGCCGCTCCCGCGACGAGCTGCCGGCCTATCGTTGGGAGCTGGAGCAGGCCGAGGCCGAGGGCGTGCAACTCATCCAGCTCGCCATGCCCACCCGGATCATCGGCCAAGATGGGCGTGTGGTGGCCGTCGAGTGCGTCAAGACCAAGTTGGGACCCAAGGACGAGACGGGCCGCCCCACGCCGATCCCCGTCGAGGGCACGGAGTTCACCCTGGAGGTAGACACCGTCGTCCGGGCCATCGGCCAGGTCTCGGACCTGTGGTACATGCAGGAGGAACCGGACGCCTACCTGGGCAACCCACAAACGCTGGAGACCAAGTACAAGGGCATCTTTGCCGGCAGCGGTGTGGTCCCCGGCGAGGGGTTCATCATCAACGCCATCGCCCTGGGCCACCACGCCGCCCGTTCCATCGACCGGTATCTGCGCGGCCTGCCGCTGGCAGACCCTGCCGCGCCCCCCGTCGCCGTGGTGGATATGAGCCGGGAGGAAGTCCAGGGCCTGATCGCGGCCGGTGCGGCCTTGCCACAGCCCCGGATGCAAACCCAGAAGCGCGATGTGGCGGAACGCATTCGTAGCTTCAGGGAGATAGATCTAGGCTTCACTGAGGAGCAGGCCCTGGCCGAGGCGCGCCGGTGTCTGGAATGCGGCATCTGCTCCGAGTGCGGCGAATGCCGCCGGGCCTGCCAACGCGGTGCCATTGACTACGACGACTACGACCGCGAGGAGGTGCGCCAGGTAGGAAGCGTGATCCTGGCCCCCGGTTACCGCCTCTTTGACGCGCGCCGGGCCGAGGAGTTGGGCTACGGCCGCTACCCCAACGTCGTCACCAGCATGGAGTACGAACGGCTGCTCTCGGCCAGCGGCCCCACCGGCGGCCACATCATCCGGCCCTCGGATCACCAGGCGCCTCAAAAGATCGCCTTCCTCCAGTGCGTCGGCTCCCGCGACCAGGAGCACGACTATTGCTCGTCGGTCTGCTGCATGTACGCCACCAAAGAGGCCATGCTCACCCTGGAACACGTGCCCGGCGTCCACTGCCAGGTCTTTCAGATGGACATGCGGGCCTTTGGCAAGGGCTTTGATGCGTACTATCGCCGGGCGCAGGAGCAGGGCATTGGCTACACGCGCTGTCGGGCCAGCCGCTTGTTTGAAGACCCCAAGACCAAAGACATCATCATCCGCTACCAGGACGAGGAGACCGGCGAGATACGGGAAGAGACCTACGGCCTGGTGGTGCTGAGCGTGGGCTTTGAGCCGCCGGCCGATGCGGCGACCCTGTCCCAATCCCTGGGCATTGACCTGAATGACTTTGGCTTTTGCTGGCGCGCGCCGGGGAGACCGGTGGAAACCTCCCGGCCCGGCGTCTACGTCTGCGGAACATTCGCGGAGCCGAAGGACATCCCCGACAGCGTGGTGGAGGCCAGTGGCGCCGCGGCCGGCGCGTTGCGCGTCATCGGCCCGGCCCGGGGCACCCTGGTGACGGAGAAGGAATACCCGCCGGAGCGCGACGTGACCGGCGAAGCGCCGCGCATCGGCGTGTTCATCTGCAGTTGCGGCTCCAACATCGCCGGGGTCGTGGACGTGGCCGACGTGACCGCGTATGCCGCCACCCTGCCCGGCGTGGTCCACGCCGAGAACCTGCTCTACACCTGTTCCGCTGATTCGCTGGACGTGATCCAGGCGCGCGTGGCCGAGCACCACCTGAACCGGGTGGTCGTCTCTGCGTGCACGCCGCGCACCCACGAGCCGCTGTTCCAGGATACCATCCGCTCGGCCGGGCTGAACCCATACCTGTTCGAGATGGCGAATATCCGCGACCAGTGCTCATGGGTCCACTCCAGGGAGCCTGGATCGGCCACCCAGAAGGCCAGGTCGCTCACGCGCATGGCGGTGGCCCGCGCTCACACCCTGGAACCACTACACAAGGAGAAACAACCGCTGGACCATTCGGCGCTGGTCATTGGTGGAGGTGTGGCCGGGATGACCGCCGCCCTCACTCTGGCGGATCAGGGCTACGCGGTGACGCTGGTGGAACGCGAACTGACCCTGGGCGGCCGGCTGCGGGCCATCCACTACACCACCGATGGGCTGGACCCCCAGGCATACTTGCAAACCCTCATCGAGCAGGTGCAGGCGAACCCGCGTATCGAGGTATTGCTGGGGCACCAGGTGGTCAAATACAGCGGCTACGTGGGCAATTTCCAGGCCACGGTGGCCTCTCTGAGTGATCCCACGCAGCGACTCATCCCGCACGGCGTGGCTATCGTCGCCACCGGGGGCCAGGAGTACCGGCCGCAGGCGTATGGGCCGGGCGTCATCACGCAGGGCGACCTGGAGGCCCGGCTGGCGGCCGGCGATGCCCCGCAGCGCACGGTGATGATCCAGTGCGCCGGCCCCTGGGACGACGACCCATCCGTGGACTTTTATTGCAGCCGCGTCTGCTGCACCGTGGCGGTGAAAAACGCCCTCCGGATCAAGGAACTGCGGCCCGACGCCGAGGTGTTTGTGCTCTACCGCGACATGCGCACCTACGGCTTCAAGGAGGCACTGTACACGGAGGCCCGGCGCCGCGGCGTGCTCTTTGTACGGTGGGATGACGCCCATCGGCCCCAAGTCAGTCTCCTCCCCCCCAAGCCCTCTCCCCCCCCCCACCCCCCCCCCCTCCCACATTATGGAGCGGGAGGGGGCCAGGGGGAGGGAGAGGGCCGATCCCTGGTGAAAGACCTGCCCATGAATGGGGGGACACTCCAAGTCCAGGTCCGCGAGCTGACCCTGGGCCAGGACCTGGTCATCGAGCCGGATGCCGTGGTGGTGAGCAGTGCGATGGTGCCCGGCGCGGGCAGCGAGAAACTGGCCGAGCTGATGAAATTCGCCTGCGCCAAAGAGGGCTTTTTCCTGGAGGCGCACGTCAAGCTGCGGCCGGTGGACTTTCCGTCTGAGGGCATCTTCCTGGCCGGCGTGGCCCACTATCCAAAGTTCATTGACGAGGCGGTGGCCCAGGCCCAGGCGGCGGCGGCCCGGGCGGCGCGCATCCTGAGCCAGGAGATGCTGGACGTGGGCGGGGTGGTGGCCGTGGTGGAGCCGGAAAAATGCACCGCCTGCCTCACCTGCGTCCGCGTCTGTCCGTTCGACGTGCCGGTGATTGACCATGAGAAAGTGGGGGCCGGGGGCATCATGGGGGCCGCGCGGATCGCGGCGGCGGCGTGCCAGGGCTGCGGCATCTGCGTGGCCGAATGCCCGGCCAAGGCCATCCAGCTCCAACACTACCGCGACGACCAGATCATCTGCAAGACCGAGGCGCTGCTGGTGACGGCGTGAGGAGAGAACCATGAGCCGGATAGTTAGCTATCAGCAAGCCTTGATGGACGAGGTGAGGGAATTGCCGGAGGAAGCGTTCCCCAATTTGCTGCAGATCGTCCACCTGTTTAAGGAGAGCCTGTTATCCCAGAGCCGTCAGATAGCCCTGACTCTGCGAGCGGAACTGGCGCAATGGGATCGCCTGAGCGATGAAGCCCTGGTGGAGTTCGAGAAAGAGCTGTGATGGACATCGGGGACATCTACACCGTCGAGATTCCCCCCAGCGGTGGGCATGAGCAGGCTGGGGCGCGTCCCGCCATCATCGTCCAGGCTTCCCAGTTCGAGAGCCAATTGCCCACGGTGCTGATCGTGCCCTTGACCTCACAGTTGGCGGCGCAGACATTCCCGGGCACGTTCTTGATTCGGCCAGATGCCGAAAATGGCTTGACCATGACCTCCGTGGTGTTGGTGTTTCAACTGCGCGCCATTGACAAGCGCCGGCTGGGACGCAAGATCGGACAGTTGAGCGCTTCTCATCTGGCGCAGTTACATCAGCTCGTGAAGAGTCTGTTGCGACTGCCGTAGTGACGGCGTGAGGAGAGAGACCATGATTTTCCACGTGACGCTTGAGCGAGCCGAAGAATGAGGCTCTGGACGATTCATCCCCGATACCTAGATGCCACCGGCTTGGTGGCCGTATGGCGCGAGGGGCTGCTGGCCCAAAAGGTCCTGCGGGGAGCGACGTGCGGCTACCGGAACCATCCGCAACTGGCGCGGTTCAAGGCCCAAGCGGAGCCGCTGGCGGCCATCGCGGCTTACCTGCAAGCGATTCATGGCGAGGCCGTGCGCCGGGGCTATCGCTTCGATGCATCCAAGATCGGGTGCGGGCCAATGGCCGGGCGTATCCCGGAGACAGAAGGACAGTTGTTGTACGAGTGGGGCCACCTGAAACGCAAGTTGCGGGCACGCGCACCAGCGTTGTACCGGGCCTACGCCGAGATCAGCCGACCGGCGCCGCACCCGCTGTTCGAGATCGTGCCCGGTGGCGTGCAGCCGTGGGAGAGAGCATTCCATGACCGAGTTTGAGCCTGAGATCGTCGCGTTTAGTTGCCACTATTGCGCCTATGCCGCCGCCGACCTGGCCGGCTCCATGCGGCTGTCCTACCCGACCAATGTCAAGATCGTCAAGGTGCCCTGCACCGGCCGGGTGGACGCCCTGCACCTGCTCAAGGCGTTCGAGCAAGGGGCCGATGGCGTCTTGGTGGCCGGTTGACTGCCCGGCACCTGCCATTACCTGGAAGGTAATGTGAAAGCCGAAAAGCGGGTCCGCTACGTCAAGGGCCTGCTGGACCAGATCGGCGTGGGCGGGGAGCGGTTGGAGATGCACTTTCTCTCCTCGGCCGAGGGTGCGCGCTTTGCCGAGATCGCCCGCGCGACGACAGAAAAGATTCGCTCCCTGGGGCCGAGTCCATTGCGGCGGCTGGCTGATAGCAAATAGCAGGATCGGAGGTATACATGATCGTCGGTGAACAGAAACCGTTGGAAGAAATCCGCGACATGATCAAGGATTATCGCAAAATCTTGATCCTGGGTTGCGGCACTTGTGTGACCGTCTGCTTTGCCGGCGGAGAGAAAGAGGTGGGTATCCTGGCCTCTGCCCTCCGCATGGCCGAGCAGATCAGCGGGCACAAGCTGGAAATATTGGAGAACACGGTCCAGCGTCAGTGCGAGTGGGAGTACATTGACGCGGTGGGGGATCAGGTGCGCGACGTGGACGCCGTGCTCTCCCTGGCCTGCGGCATTGGCGTGCAGGCCATGGCCGAGCGATTCCCGGATGCCATCGTCCTGCCGGGCCTGAACACCACGTTCCTGGGCCTGCCAGAGGAGCAGGGCGTGTGGACCGAGCGTTGCCAGGCCTGCGGCAACTGCGTGCTGCACCTCACCGGCGGCGTCTGCCCCATCGCCCGGTGCTCCAAGAGCCTGTTGAACGGCCCCTGCGGCGGCTCGCAACGCGGCAAGTGCGAGATTGACCCGGAGGTGCCATGCGGCTGGCAGCTCATCTACGACCGCCTGAACCGCCTGGGCCAACTGGACAAGCTCAACGTGGTGTTGCCGGCCAAGGATTGGAAGACCAGCCGCGACGGCGGCCCGCGCAAGATCGTGAGGGAGGACTTGAAGCTATGACCGAGTATTCATCGGGCAGCAACCTGGAAAAAGTGCTCAAGGCTGGCTATTTCGCCGCCACCGGCGAGTGTGGGCCACCCCAAAGCGCGGATGCGGGCGTGATCCGCAGAAAGGCCCAGTACCTCAAAGGCGTCGTGGACGCGGTGAACATCACCGATAACCAGACGGCCGTGGTGCGCATGTCGTCCATCGCCGTGGGCAAGATGCTCCTGGATATGGGCATCGAGCCGACCATCCAGATGACCTGCCGCGACCGCAACCGCATCGCCATCCAGAGCGACCTGCTGGGCGCGGCGGCCCTGGGGATGAAGAACCTGCTGTGTCTCACCGGGGACCACCAGCGCTTTGGCAACCATCCCACGTCCAAGAACGTGTTCGACCTGGACTCCATGCAACTGCTGGACATGGTGCGCCGGATGCGTGACGAACGTCGGTTCCTCTGCGGCGACGAGATGAAGCCCGGCACCGAGCCGCGCTTCTTCATCGGCGCGGCGGCCAACCCCTTCGCCGATCCCTTTGAGTTCCGGCCCTATCGCCTGGCGAAAAAGATCGCCGCCGGGGCCGAGTTCATCCAGACCCAGATCGTGTTCAACGTGCCCAAGTTCCGCGAGTACGTGGAACGCTGCGGCGAGCTGGGCCTGCTGGACAAGGTCTACCTGCTGGCCGGCGTCAGCCCCATCCGCACCTTCGGTGCGGCCCGTTACATGGCCACCAGCGTGCCCGGCATGGACGTGCCCCAGGAATACGTGGATCGGATGCGCGACGCGGTGAAGGGCATCCCGGACCCCAAGACCATCGAGGACCCGGAGGCGAAAAAAGACGCCCAACGCCGACGCAAGGAGGCCTGGGAGGAGACCGGCATCAACATCTGCGTGGAGGTGATCCAACAGGTGCGCGAGATCCCCGGCGTGCGCGGCGTCCACATCATGGCCATCGAGTGGGAAGATGCCGTGCCCGAGATCACCAAACGCGCCGGCCTGTTGCCCCGCCCCCAGGTACAGTAGTAGCCACGAATTACGCGAATCTTGACGAACCGCTTGAGCACCCATATCGTGTGTATTCGCGCCGATTCGTGGATCGTAGGAGCGATTCATGAGCAAAACAACGACCGTAGCGTTGGAAACTAACCTGGCCGAATACGTGCGCCAGCAATGCGGCGAGAACGTCTACCTGTGCTACCAATGCAAAAAATGTACGGCGGGCTGCCCGGTAGCCGACGAGATGGACTATCCCCCCAACGAGCTGATGCGCCTGATCCAGTTCGGTGAGTGGGAAAAGGTGCTGAACTGCAAGACCATCTGGATCTGCGCCTCATGCGAGGCCTGCGCCACCCGCTGTCCCATGGCCATCGAGATCGTGCGGGTGATGGACGTGCTCAAGATCGCCGCCCAGGAGCGCAAGATCAAGCCCCCCACCACGTTGCCGCTGATGTTTAACCAGGCGGCGTTGCGCGGCATCAACATCTTTGGGCGCATGTATGAGCTGGGGCTGATGGCCGAACTCAAGATCCGGCAGGCCCTTACCGGCCGGCTCGATTTCGCCCAGATCCCGTGGGATGCCCGGCTGGGGATCAAGATGTTCCTGGCGCGCAAGCTCAAGATCCTGCCCCACGCCGCGCGCACGCCCAAACGCATCGGCGCAGTCCAGACCACCCACCCCATCACCGACCCCCACACCTTCGCCCTCTTCCCGGGCTGCTCCTTCGAGTCCACGGCGGCGGAATACGGCATGTCCACCCTGGCCGTAGCCCGGCACATGGGCCTCAAGCTGGAGGAACCCCATGGCTGGGTCTGCTGCGGCACCACGCCGGCGCACTCCACCTCGCACAAGATGGCCACCGTCATGCCCATGCGCTCCCTGGCCCTGGCCGAAGCTCAAGGCTACACCCGCATGACCGTGCCCTGCACCGGCTGTTACATCCGCTTCAAGACAGCCATCCACGACGTCCAGAACGACCCGGTCCTGGCCGACGAGGTGGCGCAGGAACTCGACGGCTATCGGTACACCGGGAAACTGGCCGTGGATCACCTGCTGAATACCTTCACCGAAGACGTGGGCTATGATGCCATCGCCTCCCACGTGGTCAAGCCATTGCAGGGGCTGAAGGTGGTCTGTTACTACGGCTGCGTGATCACCCGTCCCCCCACCATCACCGGCGCGGCACGCTACGAATATCCCATGAACATGGACTATCTGGTACGGCGATTGGGCGCGGAGACCCTGGATTGGTCGTACAAAACCGAGTGCTGCGGCGTGAGCCTGGCCTTCAGCGAGCTGGACATCATGCTCAAGCTATCCCAAAAGATCCTCCAGAACGCCAGAGACGTGGGCGCAGAGGCCATCGTGGTGGCCTGTCCGTTGTGCCCGGCCAACCTGGACGGCCGCCAGACCCAGATGGAGGCGCGCGCTGGCGAAACGTTCAACCTGCCCATCGTCTACTTTACCGAGCTGATGGGCCTGGCCTTTGGGCTGAAACCCCGGGACCTGGGATTACAGACCAAGCACATGGTCAGCCCCATGCCACTACTCAAGGAAAAGGGCCTGGTATCCTGACACAGCCCAGGTAAGGACAGAGAAAACCGGGGCGGATGTCCGCCCCGGTTTTTTGGTGCGCGAGTTTGGAACCGCCAGGACGCGATGTGACCAGCCCCCATTGGCGCCGCCGATCCGGCCGCCTCGTGGCGATGAGCGGCTTTCCAACTGGCTTGGGCAGCGACCGGGGGTCACCTCACGGGCCGGTGGCTGGACGTCAATCCGCTGCGCGGCCGACGCAGCCGGGCGACCATGCCGATGGTCGCCCGGCGTGTATACGCCCCCCAGGTGCGGTTTCAACCGCGAATTGTGCACGGACGTCAGTTGACCTGTCCTTGACTTATCCGGCGATCTGGTGTAAACTCACCTCTCAGACGTTCGTTCGGCTATCTGGGTAATTGGAGGCATTTATGCGGCAAAAGGACTATATCCTGCTGGCAGTCATCGTCTTGGTGGCCCTGATTGCCATCTGGATTGATTGGGAGAATAACCCCGGCATTCACTTTGAGATCGGCGATCTCCGAGTCCATCGCGACATCCGTGTGCTCCTGGGCCTGGACCTGGGCGGCGGCACCGAGGTGGTGTTAGAGGCGCTGGACGTGGGCGACATCATCACCGAGGGAGTGTCAGCCCCCGGCGCGCTGGCATGCCCCCCATTTCTGTCGGGCATGTTCGGGCAGTTCCTCCCCAGCGGCACCCAGGACACCCTGGGCGTGGCCCAGAACATCATCGAGCGACGTGTGGACGCCCTGGGGGTGACCGAGCCACGCATCCATCGCGTGGGCGAGCGACGCATCCTGGTGGAGTTGCCGGGCATCCAGGACCCGGCCCTGGCCATCCGCACGATCCGCGAGACCGGCTTTATGGAGTTCATAGACGCCGGCGTCGTGCCCATCCCCGTCGGCACCGTGGTCGTGACCAGCCTGGGCGGTCCAGAGGACATCACCGGCACCCTGCCCGTGACGCCCACCGTCCCGGTCACCCCCACGGCCCCGGCTGTGCCCACGGTGACGGCTACCGTGACCCCCACAGTCCCGGCCGCGCCTACGGTGACGGCCGCCGTGACCCCCACGGCCCCGGCTTCGCCCACGGTGACGGCCGCCGTGACTCCGACGGTCACGGCTGTGCCCACCGCGACGGCCACGGTGATCCCCACGGCGGTGGTGACGCCCACTCCCTTGCCGGTGACCCTGGGGACCCCCACGCCGACGCCGGGGACTGTGCCTACCACGACTCAGCCGGTGACCACGCCGGTCAAGGTCTATCAGACCATCATGACCGGCCGGGACCTCAAAGCGGCCTACCCGGTGATTGACCAGAACCCCTCCAGCGACTATTACCAAAAGCCGGTCATCTCGCTCGAGTTCACCGAGGAGGGGGGCAAAAAGTTTGCGACCTATACCGCGGCCAACGTGGGCAAATACCTGGCCATCGTCATTGACAAACGGGTGATCTCCTCGCCGGTGATCAACGAGCCGATCCCGGGTGGACGCGCGACGATCAGCGGCCGCTTCACCTTTGACGAGGCCCGAAGCCTGGCGGCGCAGCTCCAGTACGGCGCGTTGCCCATCCCCTTCCGCGTGATCTCGGAGCGAGTGGTGGACCCCATCCTGGGGCAAGACTCGATCCAGAAGAGCATCCTGGCCGGGTTGGTGGGCGTGTTCACGGTGCTGCTATTCATGGCCGTCTACTATCGCGTGCCGGGCCTGGTGGCCGACATCGCCCTCATCATCTTTGCCCTGGTGACGTTTGCCCTGTTCAAGCTCATCCCGGTGGCCCTGACCCTGCCGGGCATCGCCGGGTTCCTGCTCTCCATCGGCATGGCCGTAGACGCCAACATCCTGATCTTTGAGCGCATGAAGGAAGAGCTGCGCGCCGGCCGCACCCTGGGCGCGGCTATCGAGGCCGGCTTTGACCGGGCCTGGACCTCCATCCGCGACTCGAACATCTCCACCCTCATCACCTGCGCCATCCTGTTCTGGTTCGGCTCCAACCTGGGGGCCGGGGCGGTGATGGGCTTTGCCGTGACACTGTTCCTGGGCGTGGTGGTGAGCATGTTCACCGCCATCACGGTGACCCATACGCTCATCCGGGTGCTGTTCGTCGTGGCCCGTGACTTTTTGCAGGATCGCCCCCGGCTCCTGGGCATTTAGCAGATTGCAGATTGCAGATTGCAAATTGCAAATTGCAGATTGCAGATTGGAGGACATATGTACGATATTGTCGGCAAGCGCAAATGGTATTTTTTGATCTCCAGTTGTCTGATCGTGCCGGGGATCATCGCCATGCTCATCTCCACGCTCACCTTTGGCACGCCGGTGCGGCTGAGCATTGACTTTACCGGCGGCACCTTCATGGAGCTGGCCTTCGAGCAGCCGGTACAGCCCGCCGACGTTCGCGCGGTCTTTGTCGCGGCTGGCTATTCCAGCACCAGCGTCCAGACCGCGAACGAGGGCCGGCAGGCCATCGTGCGGACTGAGGCATTGGAGCCGGAAGCCAAAGACCAGATCAAGGCTGACCTGGCGAAGCAATTCGGGGCGGTCAAGGAGGTCTATTCGGATACGCTGGGGGCCCAGGTAGGGCAAGAAGTGACCGTGAGCGCGCTCATCGCCGTGGCCGTGGCCTCGCTGGCCGTCATCGGCTACATCGTTCTGGCTTTTCGCAAGGTCCCCAACCCTGTCCGCTATGGGGCGTGTGCCATCTTTTCCATGGTCCACAACGTGTTGGTGGTGTTGGGCCTGTTTTCCATCCTGGGCCTGCTCCTGGGCTGGGAAGTGGATGCGCTGTTCCTCACGGCCGTGCTGACCGTCATTGGCTTTAGCGTGCAGGATACCATCGTGGTCTTTGACCGCATCCGCGAGAATATCCCCAAGCATCGCGGCGAGCCATTTGAGGACATTGTGAATCACAGCCTGCTTCAGACGGTCCACCGCAGCCTGGTCACGCAGACCAATGCGATGTTTGTGATGGTGGCGCTGTTGTTCTTTGGCGGGGCCACCATCCAGCAGTTCATCCTGGCGATGCTCGTCGGGCTGCTCAGCGGCACGTATTCGTCTCTCTTTAACGCCGTGCCGTTGCTGGTGGTCTGGGAGAAGGGCGAGATCCCGGCGTTCTTTCGGCGCCTGGTCCGCCGGGGACGGCCAGCGGCAGCGTAAAACGTCAGGCGCGGATCGCACGGGAAGTGACGTTCGACGCCTCACGTGTTGACGTGTCGCGTTTCATGCAAGGTGAATATGTCATGAGCCAAAACAGGTCAGCCGTTCTCGCGCTGGTGGGCCTGCTGGCCGGCGTGACCGTGGTCACGACCGGCTGCGGGCTGATCCAGGCGACACCCACGCCGACCATTTGGTATCTGGTCGTGACCAACACGCCGCCGCCGACCGCGACCCAGTTCGTGCCGGCGTCGCCCACACCGCTTCCCACTCAGCCACCCACGGCTGTGCCACCGCCGACCAATCCCCCACCCACGCCACCACCGCTGCCCACCAGCCCGCCCACCCGGCCGCCTACGCTGCCCCCACCCCGGCCTACCGCCACCCCTGTGCCGCCCTCACCGACGTTGCCGCCCACGTACACGCCGGTCCCCACAGCGGTCTCGGCCTGTCAAGGCGATGAACAGATGACCTTTGAGCCGGCCAGGCCCAAAGTAGGCGACAAGCTGACCATCCAGGTGACTTCGGCCAAAGCGCATCGAAATGTGCGCCTCACAGGACCTGGGGTCACCGATGACCCGGAGGTCCGCAAGGATGGCAACAATTGGCTCTGGGTCTGGACGGTCACCGTACCCAAGGCTGGTCGCCTGGACTATACGTTTTACGTGGAGAACAACGTGCCTTGCACAGCAAACTATTGCACGGCCGAGTGACCGGGATGGTCAGCAACACGCGGTTGCCTGCCCCGGCGGGCGGCCAGGGAAACCGCACCTGGGGGACGTGTCCACGCCGGGCGACTACCGGCGTGGTCGCCGGGCCGCGTCAGCCGCGCAGCGGGCTGACGCCCGGCTCGCAGGCCCTTGAGGGGCGACCTCGGTCGCCGACCCACCCCCGCGCCATTTATGCACGGACTCGAGCAAAGGCTCTTGACACCGCGCCCCGGCCCGGTTATACTAGAACATGAGTTCTTTTTCAGGGAGGCAACATGGCCGAGCGGTTCGGTGAGGTTTTGGAATCCAGCACCACGCAGTTCACCATCGGCTGCCTGGAATTGTACCAGGCCCCGGCCCTGGGCAGCTTAGTACGGGCCAAGAGCAGCAAGGGCGAGGGCTGGGTCTACGGCCTGGTGGCGCACGTGGAGACCGGCTCCGAGCCGCCCGGCGGCTACGTCTCCGTCCGCAGCCGGGACGGCATCGCCGACGAGGACATCTACAAAGAGTTCCCGGACCTGGCGGCGGTGATGCGCACCCGGCTCCAGGCCCTGGTCGTGGGCTTTCACGACGGCGACACTGTTCATCACTACCTGCCCCCGGCCCCACCGCCGCTCCACTACTCCGTCTACACCTGCGACGACGCCGAGGTGATCGCCTTCACCGAACGACTGGGCTACCTGCGCACGGTGCTGGCCGGCCTGCCAGCCCCCCAGGCCGACGAGGTGCTGGCGGCCAGCGTCCGGCTGGTCGCCGGGACCCGGCCCGATGGCCCGGCCTTCACCCTGCGCGTGGGCCGCGAGCTGGCCCGGCTCCTGCCAGACGACTACGACCGGCTGCGGGCCATCTTGCAGCGCATCCGGCCGTAGGAGAGGTGGGCAAATGAACCACATATCTCCCAGGTTTCCCCACATCCAATCACTCCGGCTACACGGCTACCGGCCGTTCCGTGATTTCGCGGCCCAATTGTCCGAGCTGGAAGTGATCGTCGGCGCCAATGGTTCAGGCAAGTCAAGCCTCTTTGAGTTTCTGCGATTCCTGCGCGACGCGGTTCAGTTCGATATTCCCCCGGAGATCGTGGCTGGCTCAGTCGGGCAGCAGATATTCCACCGTCCCGGCCCAGATAGATTCCGATGGGACATCGGGATCCGGTTGTTCCAGCCCGATAACGCCGGGCCATTGGCGCACGACGTACTTTACCAGGGAGAGGTGCATGGGCCGGTGGGGCGCACCCGCGTCTGGCGCGAGCAAGTGTGCCCAGCTCAAGCTGGGCCTGACGAATTCTTCATGGCAATTCAAGAAGGCGAAGGATTCATCCAGGAACCCGCGACCGGCAACTTGATGCGCCAGGAGATCTCTCTACGCAAACCCAACCAATTGGCGCTTGGCGTCATGACCAGCCCAGCGGCGGAAACCTTGTACTATCTACGCGAGTTCGTCGTGAATTGGCGTTTCTACGATGCCTTTCACATCAACGCCGCGCAGATTCGCAAGTCGGCCCCCGTCGAGCAGCAGCCGGTGCTGCGCGAGGACGGAGGCAATCTGAGCGCGGTACTGTTTCATCTGATGACCGAACACCCGCTGGTATTTGATGAGCTTAAAACGCACCTCCGATCCGCAGTGCCAGGCTTCCGCAATCTGACTGTCAAAGCCCGTGGGGGACCTGGGGAAGTGATCGCCTTCTGGCAGGAGCAAGGTGTAGACAACGAGTTGAGCCTGGCCGATCTGTCAGATGGTATATTGCACTTTCTGTGCTGGGCCGCCCTGTGCCTGTCGCCCAACCCACCCACCCTGGTTTGTATTGATGAGCCGAACCTGGGCGTCCACCCGCGCACCCTGCCCATTCTGGCCGGGCTGTTCGAGAAAGCCAGCCAACGCGCCCAGTTCTTGTTGGCCACTCATGCCTCCTATTTCCTGACCCAGTTCGACCTGGCGCGCATTGCGGTGATGAAGAAAGTGGATGGCGCAAGCCAGTACCTCAAACCGGCAGATTCGGACACGTTACGCGCCAACCTGGACGAATTTGGCCGCGCCGAGCTGGAATCCATGCACCGCAGCGATGAGCTGGAGGCCCTCGCATGAAATTGATCGTCTATGTCGAAGGCCCCAGTGATCGATTGGCTATGCAGGAGTTGCTGGCCGATCTGTTGGCCCGGTTGCAGGCCATCGGGGTAGCGGTGGAATTCATTCCCACCGAAGGGAAGAAGCGGTTGATGCTCCAATCGCCCATCAAGGCCATGAATATCTTGCGCAACGACCCCCAGGCCGTCGTGATCGTCATGCCGGACCTCTATCCTCCGAATGTTGGGGTGGCTCATCGCACGGCCGACGAGCTGATCCAGGCTGTGCAACAGGCATTCGCTGACGCATTGGCCCGCAAGCAACTGGACGATGCCCGACTATACCAGCGGTTTCACGTATTCTGCTTCAAGCATGACCTGGAAGCACTGATCCTGGCCGCAGAGAGCCAACTGGCGTCGCGCCTGGGAGTGCCAGCGGTCCAACGCACGTGGATCGTTCCCGTAGAGGATCAGGATCATCACCGCCCGCCCAAGCGCGTGGTGGAACAGGTATTCCTGGATCACGGGGATCGTTATCAAGATACCATTGACGCGCCGCTGATCCTGGGAGCGGCCCGTTATTCAGAGATCGCCGCAGCCTGCCCGCAGTGCTTCAAACCGTTCGTGGAATATCTGGAATCGCTGCTTAAAGCGGTATAGTTTGGCACGTATGATGAGTACGCAGCGGCAGTTGATGGCATGGGGGGGGCGGCTGGCGCTGGCGGCCGGCGCGAGCATCCTGATCGCCCACTCCGAGCCGGCCCGTGAATCCACCAGCGTGACCCGGCGCGCGCCCGGCATCGCGTCGGTCTACACGACCACGCGGATCATCCCCACCTACCCGTACACGCCCTGCCTGGAGCAGCGCGCCAACGGCCCATACCTGTACCACTGGCTCGATTGGGGTTGCTACGGCAACCCCGCGCCGGTCAATCACAGCTACGAGCTGCTGGTGCTGGAAAACGATTACCTGTACGTGACGCTGTTGCCGGCGTTGGGCGGCCGGGTCTATCAGATGGTTTACAAGCCTACCGGCTACAACGAGCTATACCAGAACCCGGTGATCAAGCCGACACACTGGGGGCCGACGGAGCAGGGCTGGTGGCTGGCCGTCGGCGGCATCGAGTGGTGCCTGCCGGTGGACGAGCACGGCTACGAGTGGGGCGAGCCGTGGGCCTACCAGGTGGTCACGTCCACAGCCGGCGTCACGGTGACGTTGCGCGATACCCTGGCAGCCGACCGCATCCGCGCCGCCATCACGGTACACCTGCCGGCTGACAGGGCCTACCTGGCGATCACGCCGCGCCTGGAAAACCCGGCCGGCAGTGACCAGGGCTACAAATACTGGACCAATGCGATGCTCGCGCCCGGCCCGGCGAACACCGTGAGCGCGGAGCTGCGCTTCGTCTTTCACGCCTCGGAGATGGCGGTCCATTCCACCGGCGATAGCCGCCTGCCGGGCACGTGGCCCATCCAGCCCACCGGCCCTGACTATCGCTTCAGTTGGCCGGTCTATAACGGGATTGATTTCTCTCGCCTGGGCCACTGGGATGAGTGGCTGGGCTTCTTTGAGTATCCGCAATCCGCCGCCGATTTCATCGGCGTCTATGATACGGCCGCCGATGAGGGCGTGGCGCGAGTTTTCCCGGCCAGCGTGGCGCGCGGGGCCAAGGGGTTTGGCTTTGGCTGGGGGAGTCCCATTGACCCGCGCACCTGGACGGACGATGGTTCGGCCTATGTGGAGCTGCACGGCGGCGTCATGCCGACGTTCTGGGACCAGGCGACCCTGCCGGCCGGGCAATCGCTGACCTGGACCGAATACTGGTACCCGGTGAACGGCATCGGCGGCCTGAGCGCGGCGACGGCCGAGGCCGCGCTGAACGTGCAGGAGGACGGCGGGGCCTTTCACATCGGCGTGCATTCTACCGCGCCCCGGCCGGCCGGCGCCAGCACGCTCTACGTCTGGGACCGGGCCGCCTGCGCCGAGTTGGCCCGCTGGGAGTTGCCGGCCATCGAGCCAGGGCAGCCCTTTGCCGCATCGGTGGGGGCCGGGGGCCGGCCGCTGGACGACGTGGCCTTTGTTTACGTGGACGCCAACGGGAGCCTGCTGGCGGCGGTCAACCCGGCCGACTGCCTGCCGCCGATCTCCTGGATCGAGCCGCTGCCGACGTGGGTGAACACGACGACGTTCACCGTGACCTGGGCCGGGCACGACGTCTGGACCGGCATCGCCGCCTACGACGTGCAGGCCCGCGATGGCTACGAGGGAACCTGGACGGACTGGCTGACCGGCACGGCCGCCACGTCCGGCGCATTCAGCGGCGCGCCCGGCCACACCTATTTCTTTCGCGTCCGCGCCCGCGATGGGGCCGGCCACCAGGAGCCGTTCGGCAGCTGGGAGTGGGGCCAGGCGTTCACGACGGTGCTGACGGAGCCGGCCCCGGTGCTGGTCACGTCGCGCAAGTTTGCGGAGCCACAGCGCTTCCGCCTGGATCAGACCATCGCGTACACTGTGGTCATCAGCAACACCGGCAACCTGACGGCGACGGCGATGCTCACGGATACACCCCCGGCCGGCCTGGTTGTGCTGACGGCAACGCTGGCCGCCACCGCCGGCCTCACGCCGACATACGAGGCCGGGCAGATTCGTTGGAGCGGGCCGGTGGAAGCCGAGGCCCAGGTGCGCGTGACCTACACCGTCTCCCCAACGGCGGGGCCTGGCGGGTCGTTGACCAACCCGGCCGAGATCGCCGGGAGTGTACTGGGACCGTTCACGCGCTGGGCGGTGGTCGCGCCGGTCTACAATCTGTGGCTGCCGTTGGTGATGAGAGAGTAGCTCAGAGGATCGAACATGAGGAAACTGCAACACACGATCAAAGCCGTCGTCTATCCGGGCGACGAGAGCGGGTACGTGGCCGAGTGCGTGGAGATCTCCGTGGTCACACAGGGGCAGACACCCGATGAAACCATGCGCAATCTGCGCGAAGCGGTCGCGCTACACCTGGAAGGCGAGGACCCGGCGGAGTTCGGGTCTGGCGCCGCAGCCTGCACTCCCCACCGCTTCTGATTTTGTCCAAAGTCCAATGCGCCGGTCGCCCCGCAGATAGCGGATCACGATGCCTGTATCGAGGATAGCCTCAGGCATCGAGGGGCAAGTCGGTCCAGTCGCCGCCCAGGACATCCAACAGCTCCTCGTCAGTTCGGGAATCGGTGCTCCACATGCCGAAAGCGCGCAGATCGGCGAAGCGAGTCGGCTGGGCGGGCGGCACCGACCGCAAGTACACCCGCTCTACGGCGTCCCGAACCAACGCCTCGACGGTTCGCCTTTGCAGGAGGGCCAGGGTTTTCAGACGTTCGTATTCCACCGGGGATAGCGTGACCTGCGCTGTTACAGCAGACATGCGTCACCTCCGGCCGTATCTTAGCACAACCCTGTGCGATTTGCAAACGCAAGACGAACCACGCAACACGAAACAGAGGATCCCATGACTGAACGACAACGCCTCGGCGTCATCACCACCGGCTCGCTGGTGGAGGGCCTGCAAGCCAAGCTGGACCCGGCCGCCTCCGTGGAAGAGATCCGCGTGGGCCAGTTCGTGGTCATCCAGGGCCAGCGCCACGAGTTCTTTTGCCTCATCACCGACGTGGCCCTGGGCGCCACCAACCCGCGCGTGCTCCAGGACCCGCCAGAGGGCGACGAGTTCGCGGCCCAGGTGCTCGCCGGCACCAGCACCTACGGCAGCCTGGCGATCCAGCCCATGCTCATGCTCCCGCGCGACCTGAGCGAGGGCAATTTGCAGCCGGTGCGCACCGTCCCCAGCCACTTCTCGCCGGTCTACCAGGCCCAGGAATGGGACTTTACCCGCGTCTTTGGGCAGGATACCATCAGCGGGCAGGTGCACATCGGCAAGAAAAAGTTCTTTGAGATGGGCAAACCCCTGGACATGGAGGTGCCGGTCTGCCTGAACCTGGAACGCTTTGTCGAGCGATCCAACGGCATCTTTGGCAAGTCCGGCACGGGCAAGAGTTTCCTGGCCCGGCTCCTGCTGTGCGGCATCGTCCGGGCCAACGCCGCCGTGAACCTGGTCTTTGACATGCACTCCGAATACGGCCACGACGCCATCACCGAGGCTGGCGGGTTCGTCAAGGGGCTGCGCCAGCTCTTCCCCGGCCAGGTGCTCGTCTACTCTCTGGACCCGGAGTCATCGCGGCGACGCGGCGTGCCGGTGGATGCGGCCCTCACCATTGGCCTCAACCAGATCGAGGCCGAGGACGTGGTGTTGCTCCAGGACGAGCTGAACCTCACCAGCACGGCCGTGGAGTCCAGCTTTCTCCTGGTGAGCGAGTACAAGGACCGCTGGCTGGAGGCCCTGCTGGAGATGGACGCCGAGGGGCTGCGCGATTTCGCCGAGGCCCGGGGTGGGCACACCGGCGCGCTCTCGGCCCTCCAGCGCAAGCTGCGCCGGGTGGAAGGGCTGGGGTTCACCGTCCCCAGCGCCAGCGAATCCGCCATCGGCGAACTCATCGAGTGCCTGGAACACGGCAAACACGTGGTCCTGGAGTTCGGGCGATACCGGGACGTGCTGAGCTACATGCTGGCGGCCAACGTCATCACCCGGCGCATCCATCGCCTCTGGGTGGACAAGACGGAACGCTACCTGCAGAGCAAAGACCCCAAAGACCGGCCGCCACAGCTCGTCATCACCATCGAGGAGGCCCACAAGTTCCTGAACCCCCTGGCGGCCCGACAGACCATCTTTGGCACGATTGCCCGGGAGATGCGCAAATATTACGCCACCCTCATGGTCATTGACCAGCGGCCCTCCGGCATAGACAACGAGGTACTGAGCCAGATCGGCACCCGGATCACGGCCCTCCTGAACGACGAGAAAGACATCGAGGCCGTGTTCACCGGCGTCGGCGGGGCGGCGCATCTCCGGTCGGTGCTGGCCGGCCTGGACCCGCGCCAACAGGCCCTGGTCCTGGGCCACGCCGTCCCCATGCCGGTGGTCATCCGCACCCGGCCGTTTGACGAGGCGTTCTATGCCGCCATCGGGCAATTGGATAAAGAGGCACGGCGACAGCAGGTGGTCAAGGATATTGACGGCTTGTTCGGGTAAGGTCCAATAGATATGAATCTGGATGTCTACGGGGGTGCGCTTGACTGGTGTCGCCCGCCATGTTACAATATGGTCACATTTGTGTCCATATTGGAGGAACCATGCGCTCAATTGCCGTTCGAGAGTTGAAGGAGCACACGGGGGCAATCCTGCGCCGGGTTCGGGAACAAGGTGAGGAGTTGGAGATCACGTACCATGGCCGGCCCATCGCCCGCTTGATCCCTATCCGCTCCACGGCGACGTCTGCCACGCTGGCCCCGATCTGGGCGGACCTGGACCGGCTGGCGGCGGAGATCGGTGCGCGTTGGCCGGCCGAAGTCACCGCCGCGGAAGCCGTGCGCGAAGGGCGGCGAGAGCTATGCGGGTCGTAGACGCCAGCGTATGGGTCAGCCGGCTGGTCCCGCAAGACGTGCATCACCCGGCCAGCCGACGTTGGCTGGAGACGCACGCCGACCTGCTGATCGCGCCGATCCTCTTGCTGGCCGAGGTGGCCGGCGCCATCGCCCGGCGCGCCGGGTCACCGGAACTGGGCCGCCAGGCAATGGAGAGCCTGGCGCAGCTCCCGAACCTGCGCCTGGTTCCGCTGGACCCCCGCCTGGGCCTGGAAACCGCGCGTCTGGCGGCAGACCTCCAACTGCGGGGGGCTGATGCGGCTTATGTGGCTGTGGCGCATCATCTGCACATCCCTCTCGTTACCTGGGACCAAGAACAGGCCGACAGAGCTGGTTCACTTATTGCCGTATACACTCCAGACCTGGACGTATAGTCCCCCGGCGTTGGATAGCAAACGACTGCCGACCGTCTGATGCACCTCCACCATCTCTCCCTCACCAACTTTCGCAACTATGTGCGGCTGGACCTGCACCTGGGGTCCGGCCTTATCGTGATCCGGGGCGACAACGCCCAGGGCAAGACCAATCTCCTGGAAGCCATCTACTACCTGTCCACCACCCGCAGCTTTCGCGCCCACGCCGACGGTGAGCTGGTCCACTGGTTGGCCTGGCGCGAGGAGCAGCCCTACGCCCGGCTGGTGGGCGAGGTGGAGACCGCCAGCGGCGACCTCAAGATCGAGCTGGCGTTGGTCGGCGCGCGCCGGGAGAACGACAGCGGCATGCCCCCAGCCGTGCGCAAACACGTCAAGGTGAACGGGGTCAAATGCCGGGCGTTGGACCTGGTGGGCCAGTTCCCGGCCGTGATGTTTGGTCCCGCAGACCTGGAACTGGTGGATGGGCAGCCATCCCTGCGCCGGCGCTACCTGGATGTGGCCCTGTCCCAGGCCAGCCCGCGTTACGTGCGCTCGTTGACCCGCTATAACCACGTGCTTCAGCAGCGCAATCACTTGTTGCGCCAGATCGCGGACCGGGAACGGGTGGGAGATCAACTGGCCTTCTGGGATGCGGAGCTGGCAGAGCACGGCGCCACGCTGGTATCCGAGAGACTGGCTGCCCTCCACGACCTCAACCGGGTGCTGGAAGACCTGCATCCCGGCCTCACCGGGCGGCAAGAACGACTGCGGATCCGCTACCAGTGTAGCTTTGCGCTAGGCGGACGGGAAACGCGTTACGCACTCAAGCCGGAAGAGGTGCAGGAGCGATTGCGCCACGCCCTGGCCGGCGCGCGGCGCGAGGAGTTGCAGCGCGGGGTTTCTGTGGTGGGACCGCACCGCGATGACCTGCGGTTCATGGTGAACGACGTGGACATGGGCATCTACGGAAGCCGGGGCCAACAGCGCACCGTGGCCCTGGCCCTCAAGCTGGCCGAAGCCGTCTTTGTGCGCCAACGCACGGGGGACACACCTGTATTGCTTCTGGACGACGTGATGAGCGAACTGGACGAGGCCCGCCGGGCGGACCTGATGACCACCCTCCCGGATCACGGTCAGGTCATCATCACCGCGACGAACCTGAACGATTTTACCCCTGCCTTCCTGGAAGCCGCCACCCGCTACGAGGTCCGCGACGGGATTGTGGATTGCGGAATGCAGAATGCAGATTGCGGAATGTAGATTGCGGATTGTTTTCCGCCCCTCCGCCCCTCCGCCCCTCTGCTTCCCCCGCTTCTACGGCGATCCCAACAGTGGGACGCGCAAAGTGACCTCCGTCCCCTTGCCCGGGGCCGAGTGGATGGACAACGCGCCATTGACCAGCTTGGCCCGTTCGCGCATGTTCAGCAGGCCAAAGCTGCCCCGACGCTCATAGCTCATCTCCACCGCGCTCATGTGAAACCCCAATCCATCGTCACGGACGGTGGCGATGATCTCGTCGTTTTCCTGGCGCAGGTGAATCATGATATTGTCCGCGTCGGCGTGGCGGATGGCATTGTTCACCGCCTCCTGTACCACGGCAAAGACGGTGGTCTCTATGGAAGGTCCCAGCCGCGCCTCCCCCAGGTTCAACTGCAAGTGAAACATGGGCCGTTCACCCACGCGCCACAGGCGGCCCACAAACGACTCCACGGCGGCCTGCAGGCCCTGCGCTTCCAACACGATCGGGCGCAGCTCGAACAACAGGTTGCGCACGTCGCGCGTGGTCTCGTGCACCATACGTTCCAGATCCCGGATCTCGGCGGCCGCGCGCTGGGGGTCCCGTTCCAGCAGCTTGCGGATGAACTCCAGGCGCATGTTGATGGCCGCCAGGGCCTGGGCCGGGCCATCGTGCAGGGCGCGCGAAAGCTCGCGGCGCACGTCTTCCCCCACGGTCACGATCTTGTCGCGCTCCTCGCGCAGGCTGCGATAGAGCCGGGCGTTCTCGATGGCGATGGCCGCCTCCACGGCCAGCGTGCTCAACAAGCTCAGATCGCTTTCGCTAAAGCCCTCGTCGTTCAGGCTATTGAGCACTTCCAACACGCCAATGACCCGGCCCTTGGTGCGCAACGGGACGCAGATGATGGACCGGGTCAAATAGCCGGTGCGCACGTCCACGCGCGGGTTAAAGCGCGCATCCCGGTCCACCCGATTGCTCAACACCGGCTCATTGTGCGTCGCCACCCAGCCGGCGATGCCCCGGTCCATGGGCATCCGGTACTGGCGCAGGGCCTCTTCTTCACCGCCATGGGCGATCTCGAATACCAGCTCCCGCGTCCCTTCGTCAATCAGCCACAGGCTACAGGCCTCCGCATTCATCACCTCGGCCGTCAGGCGCATGATCTCGTCCAGCAAGCGGTGCAGCTCCAGCGTGCTCCCCAGGGCCTGGCCCACCTGGTGCAACGTGTTGAGCTGGTGAAAACTTTGCTGCATCCGCTGCCGCTTTTCCAGCTCCACCGTCGTGGTGCCGACCGCGCGCACCAGCAACGCCAACATCCGCCTGAGCATCGCCGGGACCTGGGGGACACCTTCCAGGATCAGGCTGAGCGCGCCCACCACCTGCGTGTCGGCGAGGAGGGGCGCACTGAGGATGGTGGGGCCGGTGGGAGAGACCGGGGTCACGGCGATGTGCGACAGGTTATCCGGGTCCGCCGCGCCGGCGATGCGCCATTCGCCCCGGGCCAGACGTTGCTGGACCAATCGTTCCCACGTCTCGATCTGCTTGACGGCCGTCTCGGGTTCCAAAATGCCCTGGCGCAAGGCCACCGGCTCTTCGCCCGCGAACAAGATCGCCCCGCCAGTCCCCTGGACCAACATCAGCGCCCGATCCAGGGTATGCTGCAAGATATGGCGGACATCGCCTTGCAGCGGGAGCCACGCCAGAAAGCTGGCCACGGAATGCAATTGCTCCACATCTTGATTAGCTGGTTGCGCCATCATCGCCCTTCCTCAAAGTAGATGACAAAACCCTGGCCGAATTTTAATTCCACCGTCACCGGCTGGCACGGGAGGTCCCGCAGCTTGAGCGTGGCCTGGTAGGGGCTGACGATGCCGTCAAACGAGAAGTAGCCATTGGCATCCGTCCCGTGCGTCTCCTGGAAATCAAAGATGGTGATCACGACAGCCACCCCCACCACACCCTGTCCCCGCCGATCCTTGACGTATCCCCGGATCTGGATGGAGCCGGGCACGTCGTAGGTGCTCTCCAGCCGGCCCACGTAAACGCCCGTCGGAACCGTGCGCACCGGGGCAGGCGTGCGCGTGGGGGTGGGAACGGGCGTCTGGGCCTGTACGCAGCGCGCCCACGCCTCGTCGCGCGCGTCACGGGCGGCGGTTGCGCCGGCCGGCTCCATGTCCGCCGCCAGCTTGTATTGCTCATGGGCCGCACACCACGAGCCGGCACCCGCCAGGAGCAGACCATATTGCATCCGGGCATCATAGAGCCGTTGGGTCACATCCCGGTAGCCGGGGTTCACCTGGCGGACAGCCTCGTAGCTGCGGATGGCCGCCGGCCAATCTCGGATGGCGGCACGGTTGCGGCCCTCCAGGTAGCCCTGGGCCAGTTGCTTCTGCAAGAGCACGTCGGGATGGCCGGGCCGGATGGCCAAAGCCAGGTCAAACTGCGTCAGAGCCTCCTCGATCTGGTCTGCGGCGACGAGCAACAGGCCCTTGTTGTAGTAAGCAAAGAAGAGCCAGCTTTCTACCTTCTCCCGCTCATAGTCTGGGTTGAGGGTGCGCACCTGTTCCAGGTAATAGATCGCTTGCTCCCACTGTCCTTGTTGGTAATACGTTTCGCCCTTTTCCAACAAGGTCACGGCATCCGTCAGGCGTTTGGCGCGTTCCCGGGCCTCCTCTAATCGGAGCCGGGCATCGCGATAGGTGGGGGCCAGGGCCACCGCCATCTGAAACTCCACGGCGGCCTGCGTATAGTCCCCTTGTTCTACGTAGATCAGGCCCCGTTCATAGTGCATCGCGGCCTGCGCCAACCGCTGTTCCCGGTCCTGCAGGCCATCGTGAACGGCCACCCCGCCGATGATGAGCATGACGAGCAGGTAGCTCGCCAGCATGACCAGCGCCAAAAACCCCCAGGTCCAGCCCTGGATCCGCCACAGGCGGGCCAGACGGCCCGGCCGCCAGACCGGCTGCCCCGGCCCAGGGGTCAATGCCCCGACTTCCGGTGTTGATGTGGTGCCCGGCTGCTCGTTCACGAGACCTCGAAAATAGCTCACATGGGCGGCGGTTCTGGCGATCCGCCACTTTTCTGACAGGTATATCCTACCACGTTTGGCGACGGATTGCAACCCTTGATTTTGTGAATCAAGTGGGCTATAATGCGTCCAGGGTAACTGCTCACCCTGGCGAAGATTGGCGGTCAATTCGCTGGCAAAATCGGTCTGCTTCGGCGAGATCGTGTCCGATCACCGGCGCATTTGTCACCTTCGCCAGGGTGGCCTGAGCAGTCACCGAGGCTTTGAGGCTCCGGCTGTGTGATGCGACCAGGGCCCCAGAGTGATCCATTCACAGGAGGTAGCACCTATGACCAAGAAAAGTCGAGCCAAGAAGCCGCGACATCTGCGGGTGGTAGCCAGTTCGCAGGCCGACCAGCAGGTCTCAGAGGCCCTGGATAAGCTGTTGCACGAAGAAGAGATGGCATGGGAAGAAGCAGACAGGTATCTCGACACGCTGCGCCGACACAGCAAGATCGCCCTGCCGCGCGTGGAGCAGATCCTGCGGGGGGACGACGTCCCACTCGCGGAAGTGGCCATCTATGTGTTGCAGACCCTGGACATCCCGGAAGCAGAGCGTCTGCTGCTGAACATCGTGTATGATACTGCCGTGCAAGATGACATCCGCCTGGCGATCATGGGCTCCTTGCAGCAACGTGGCGTGGAGGTGGATGAGGAGACGTTTTTCCTCAGCCTGCAAGATGCGCCGGGCGCCTTCCAACGTATGCAGGAACGGCTGCTGGACAGTCTGAGCACGAACCTGCTCATGCGACAGATCACCGTGGAAAGCGCGCAAGTTCAGGACCCGGAGCCATTCGCGGAGTGGCTGGAATTCATCTCCGAAGCCGGGGACCCACGGGCCTTGTACGCGCTCCTGCCCCTGTTGCATCTGCCGGACGAGCCGCGCGTGCTCATGGTCATCCAGACCCTCGACCAGTTACGCCACCCGGCCGCGATCCCTCACCTGACGGAGCTGGCCGAGTGGCATTCCTCGCGGCGCGTGCGCGCCGCCGCCCGGGCGACCCTGGGGCGGCTGACCATGCGCGGCAGCGCGCGGATCGCCGGACAAACCCTGCCGCCGGCCCCTCTGCCGCCCCTGGAACGCGCCTACCTCACCACCATTGACGGCGATGGGGGCCAGGCCATCGGCGTGATCCGGCGTCAGCCCAACGGCCTCCTCATGGTGATGAGCACGGCCGTTAACGATCATCAGGGCGTGCGCAACCTCTTTGCCAGCCCGGACGTGCCGCCCGAAGAGTGGGAAAACATGCTGGCACAGTTAAGCGAGGGCGGCTCGGTGGCCGTGGACGTACCGCTCTCGGTCTGCCGGCGCACGTTTGAGGAAGCCCGCCGCCTGACCATGCAGGTCGGGCTGCCCTTGCCCCTGGATGCCGAGTCCTGGCGCGACATGTTGTTGGGGGAGGATCTGCCGGGCGTCGTGGAGCCGGTGGCCCCGACGCTATCCCCGGCGGAAGCGGCAGAGTTGCTGGCCAATACGGACGACCTGTTTGACGCCGAGTATTTCAACTACTGGTTCTTCGATTTCGACGAGATCGAGCCATTCCTGGCCGAGGCCGAGCGATTGGAACCGGACCGTTGGAACGAGCGCTGGGACCGGTTCGTGGGGAAAGTGGTGCATCGGCTGGTGACGAAAGACGTGCAGAACCAATTGCGCGCCCGGTTGGAGCGACAGGCCGCGCTGTTGGCTGGCCTGGGCGAGGATGAGCTGGCCCGGCTGGCCGTGGCGGCCGCCTGGGGCCTGAGCGACAAATCCATCGTCAAACCCCGGGAGCACCCCTTCCTGTTGGAGATGGTCGAGGCCAGCTTTGACAACGTGTGGACAGGCGGGGAGGAGGACTGGGAGGATGAGGACTGGGATGAGGACTGGGACGAGGAAGACGACGATCTCTCCCCCCACTGGTCTGGCCCGCTACCCCACACCGAGGGAGAATGGCGCGCCTTTATCGCCCGAGCAAAATCGCCCTCCCAGGTCGTCGGCGCCTGGTTCGAGCAGTACCCACCGGGCGACATCAACGAGGTCAACGAGGTAGCCGAGTACCTCCAAGCCTTGTGGAATACGACGCCCCGACCGGAGCTGGGCAATCGGACCCCGTGCCAGATGGCCGGCATCCCGGCCCCGCCGATACCGCCGCGCCCCCAACACCGGCCCGCGTCGGCCACCCAACCACCCCCCGGTCCGCTCACGATGGACGATGTCCTGGATGCCGTGCACGAATACTATGGCGAGACGATGAATTGGGACTGGGCGCCTATACTCAAGCAGGAACAGGTGGTGGGTTACTTGCAGGATGCCCAGCAGCAGGGGGCGTCCCCGGTCGAGCTGATGGATCACTGGGTGATCCTGAGCCTGCTCCACTTTTTCCTCTATCAATATCGCGACGAGATCCAGAGCCTGGATGACCTGCAGCCCCACCACCTCGGCGAATGGGTGACCGATTTCCTGCGGCATCAGATGGGGGGAACACCCCGTTTGTCCCCAGCCCAGAAGCGGCAAATGCTAGAGACCGTGGGGTCGCTCTACGCATACCTGGCGCGGATCGGCGACGTGGACGAGGAGACGGCGCACAGCGTGGCCGGGGCGGCGACACAGATCACGGGGAAACGACGGGGCCGGCGGCGCGATGACCAACCTGCCCCTGGGCGGTGAGGTCATGATGCTCGTGCCCGGGCTGACGGGAGTGCCCCCGTAGCTCATCGGCAAAGCCCAACGCCGGGCAGGCTCTCCCGCCCGTAGGGGCCAGCCGCCGGCGAAAGCCTGCGCCGCCACGGGCAGCGGATGCGCCGGGCCAGGCTCGGACCGCAGCCCCGGCGGAGCAGGCCCGGCGGATCATCCATGTGGGGCGCGCAGGCCGCGCCCCACATGGTACTTAATCTGGCGAGATACCCCCATCCCGCCGAATCACATCTCCTACCACCTCACCTCATATTTACCACGTATCCGGGTCGTAGGCCGGCAGCTCGCAGCGCAGGGGCTTGTCCTCGCGGTAGCCTAACGCATACTGGGCCTGCAACAGTTCCATCAGCTCGCGAGTGCCCTCGTAGATGACCGCGCCCTTCGAGTTGCGCAGGAACCGCTCCACCGGGTACTCGTCGCTGTAGCCGTAGGCCCCGTGGATCTGCACCGCGTCGGCGGCGGAATCGAACGAGGCATCGCAGGCGTACCACTTCGCCAGGGCGGTCTCGCGGGTGTTGCGGATGCCCTGATTCTTGAGCCAGCCGGCGCGCCAGATCAGCAGTCGGCCGGCCTCCACACGCTGTACCATCTGAGAGATCATGCGCTGGACGAGTTGATGTTGCCCGATGGGCACGCCGAAGGTCTGACGCTCGTTGGCGTATTTGACGCAGGCATCAATGCACGCCTGGGTCAGGCCCACGGCCCCTGCGCCTACCGTATAGCGGCCGTTGTCCAGCGCGCTCATGGCGATCTTGAAGCCCTCGCCCTCGTAGCCCAGCAGGTTTTCGGCCGGCACGGGCACATCCTGCATGATGATGGAGCCGGTATTCCCAGCCCGCACGCCCAGCTTGCCGTGGATGGTCTCGGTCCGCACGCCGGGGAAGCCGCGCTCGATGATGAACGCGCTGATGTCTTTGTGCGTGCCGGTGCGCCCGGTCCGGGCAAAGACGATGAAATTGTCCGCCACGTCGGCCAGACTGATCCAGGTCTTCTCGCCGTTGAGGATATAGACGTCGCCTTCCTTGCGGGCGGTGGCGCGGATGGCGGCGGCGTCCGTGCCGGCCCCTGGCTCCGTGAGGCCATAGCCGGCGATCTTCTTCCCCTGCGCCTGGGGGACCAGGTACTTCTGCTTCTGCTCCTCCGTGCCCCACTGGAGCAGGGTCAGGCTGTTGAGGCCCACGTGGACGCTCATGATCACGCGGGCCGACGTATCTGCGCGCTCCAACTCCTCGCAGACCAGGGCCAGGGAGATGTAGTCCATCCCGGCCCCGCCGTAGCGCGTGGGGATGCAGATGCCCAGGAATCCCTGAGCGCCCATCTTGCCCAGCAGGCTCCTATCAAAGCTCTGCGCCCGGTCGTTCTCCTGGATGTAGGGCAGGATCTCCCGTTCCGCGAACTCGCGGGCCATCTTGCGTACCATTTGGTGCTCTTCGGTCAGGGCAAAGTCCATGAGTCTACCTCCTTGTAGTGGTTTGTGATGCGTAAAACGTAAAACGTGATCCGTCAACCCAAGCATATCACCGATTCGTCGGACGGTTCGGGCAGGGATGCCACCGCGAAGGCCGTTTTATCTATCTTGGGGAAGGCCATTGTGTCCATGCGCGAACTCGTCCAATAACTCCACCGGCACGTGTTTCCCGATGGCGCTCTCTCGCACCGTCTCCACCAGCGCCTCCGCCGGAACGATGCCGGTCTCCCGCGCAAAGGTCAACAGCGCGTAGATGGCGGCGTTGCGCGCCCCGGCTCGCCCGCGAAAGTCGCGCCGGCGCACCTCAGCCCCGGTCGGCGGCGCGGTCAGGCTCTCGTCCAGCCAGACGAGGCCCCGGTCCAGCTCCCGGATGCGCCCCACGCTGTGCCGCAGGCCGTCCTCAGAGGTGATGAGCACCGCGTCGGGCCGGGCCACGCCGTGGTACCCGATGGGGTCGCGCGAGAGGATGATCTCGGCCGTGGAAAAGCCCACGCCCACGGTGACCGGGTAGCTGCCCTTCTTGGCGACAGCCAGGCCACAGGCCAGGCCGGCCCGGGCGAATAGCTCCGCCGCCTGCTGCACGCCCTCGCCGGCCGAGCCGCTGAGCAGGATCGCCATCCGGCCTGCCAGCGGCGAGGCGAAGCGGACCGGCGTCCCCTTCAGCGCCAACAGGTCGGGCTGGCCCTCGCGGCGAGGCAGCCGGAAGGCCGGCCGGGCCTCACCCACCCAGACGCCCGGCTCGTAGCCGGCCTGTTTTGCGAATTCGCGCAGACGCAGGTCCGGGTTCAGCCTGGCCCCGTAGGCGATGCACAGTTCCAGCACCTCCACCAGCGCGAACCCTTCCGTCGCCAGGGCATCCCGGAGCGTCGCGGAGTAGTCGCCCAGGCCCACCACGCGGGCGACGTAGGGCGCGCCGGCGTCGCGGACCAAGCGGCACAGGTCGTGATGGGCCAGCGTGTGGCCCTCCGGGGTGATGGTCGTGCGGAAACCGCAGGGGGTGAGGCCGCTGGGCTGCCCGCCGGTCATCCCGTAGAGCATGTTGTTGTGGACCACCACCGTCACGTTCGGGTTGAGCCGGGCCGCTTCCAGGATATGTTGCAGGCCGATGGTGGCCCCGCCGTCGCCCAGATAGACGAGGACCTTCTTGCCGGCCGGCAGGCCCATCGCGATGCCGGCCCCCAGCGCCACCGACCGGCCGTGCAGCCCGTGGACGGTGTGTGTGGCAAAGGCGTTGTCTACGATGCCGTGGCAGCCGATGTCTGTGACCAACACCACGTCCAGCGGGCGCAGGGGCAGCGCGTCCAGCGCGCGGGCCGTGTTGCGGGCCACCAGGTGATGGCCGCAGCCTTTGCAGTAGGGGAACTCCGGGGCCGTGAGAAAGTCGCTCATCGGGCCATCACCTCCCGGGACCTCTCCCCCGGCCCCTCTCCTGTGAGGAGAGGGGTGACTCCCCCTTCCCTCGTAGGGAAGGGGGCCGGGGGGTTAGGTGCCACCTCCCGGGCGATCTCGTCGGGGCGGATCATGCGCCCGATGTCGCCCACCACGCGCACGCGCTCTGGCAAGCGCTGGCCGAAGAGGAGCCGGGCCAACTGCCCTTGCAGGTTCTCCTCCGCCACCACGACGCGAGGGTAGCGGTCGAGGATGTCATAGTAGACCGGCGGGACCGGCAAGAGCGTCTGGGCGATCAGCAGGGAGACCGGCGTTCCCTGTGCCCGCAGCGTCGCTACTGCCTCCCGGGCCGCGCCGGTCGTGACGTCGTAGGCCACGACCAGGGTCTCTGCGCCGGGCTGCTCGTCCAGGTGGTAGAGGACCGGCGTCCCGGCCTCGACTTTGGCCTGGAGCCGGCGTGTGTTCGCCATGGCCTCCGGCGGGGCGTGCTGGATGATGCCGCGCGTGTCGTGGGTGGAGGCGTTCAGCCGCACCTGGCAGCGGTCATTGGCGACGGGCAGGAAGGGCGGCGTCAGGCCGTCGGCAGCGGCGTAAGGGCGATAGGGGGCCGGGCCGTCGTAGAACGCGCGGGCAATCGGCGCCACCTCGTCCAACCGCGCCAGGTCAAAGCTGCGCTCGGTCATCACCATCTCTTTAGAGGTGAGGAGCACGACCGGCGTGCGCAGATTGACGGCCGTGCGCAGGGCCACCGGCGGCAGCCGCCAGCAGTCATCCATGTCGGCGATGCAGAGGACCGGCAGGGGGTAGCCGCCGGAGATGAGGCCGTGCAGGAGGAACAGATCGCCCTGCGCCCCGGCCGTGGCGGTGCCGGTGGCCGGCCCCAACCGCTGCACCAGGACGACGAGCATGGGCAGCTCCATCATGTAGGCCATATTGATGGACTCGACCATGAGGGCCAGGCCGGGGAACGAGGTGGCGGTGACCGGCAGATGGCCGGCGGCGGAGAGGCCGGCCATCCATTGGAGGGCGGTGATCTCGTCTGGGGCCGGCAGGACGGCCGGGAATCGCCGGCTGCCGTAGGTGTAGATGAGGCTGGCCGGGGTGATGGGATAGCCCACGTAGGCATCGGCCCCGGCCCGGGCCAGGGCCTCTACGATCAATCGGGAGCCGTCCAGGAGAACCAGACGGCTCGCCCGGTCTTTGACCATATGCTCCGTTTCAACTCCTGTGCACTGGTTCACTGCACCACCACGACGTCCGCCCCCGCCTGCGGGATCACCTCCAGGTCGCCCTTGTAGATCTCCACCTTGCCGGTGGCGCGGATTCGGGCGCCTTTGATCAGCCTGTCCTTGTCCGGCACGGCGTCGTAGACGTTGCTCCACAGGATCAGGATGATCTTGCCGGAGCCGTCATCTATGGTGTACTTCATACCCGTGGAGAGCTTGTACACGCTGGTGATGTAGCCGTCAATAGTCACCGTCTGGCCCGCCATGCCGGCCTCGATGCTGCCGATGGGCACGGCGGCGGCCGGCCGGGGCGTGGGAACCGCCTGCCCGCCAATGACCCGCACGTCCGCGCCCTTCTCCGGGATGATCTCCCAATCGCCTTTGTACTCCTCTACCTTGCCGGTGGCGCGCACCCGCACGCCCACGCCCAGCCGGGCCTTGTCTGGCACCTGGTCGTACACGTCCTGCCACAGGAGCAGGATGGCCGTGCCGGTGCCGCCTGTACCCGCCAGGGTGTCGCGGAGGGTGTATTTCATGCCCTGGGAAAAGCGCTCCGCTTGCGTGATTTCAGCCTCCACCGTGACCGTCTGGCCCTTCAGGCCGGGCAGCTTGCCCAGGGTGACGGTTTGGGGCGCGGGAGTGCGCGTGGGTGTAGGGGTGGGAGTGTATGTGGGTATAGTGTGGGAGATTTGGGTCGGGGTCGCCGGCGGGGCGGCGGCCGTCAGCACGATGACGTCGGTGCCGCGCCGGGGGTTGATCTCCAGCGCGCCCTGGTATTCGTCCAGCCTGCCCTGGGCCGAGACGCGCACGCCAGCGGCCAGCCGGTTCCGATCCGGGATCAGGTCATACACGTCCTGCCACAGGGTCACGGTGATGCGGCCGGTGCCGTCATCCACCGTCAGCTTGGTGCCTTTGGAGAACGGCTTGACCTCCGTCACCTGGCCTTCCACGCGCACGGTCTGGCCCACCTGTTCAGCGGTGAGACGGTTGATGGGCACCGTGGCCGCGCCGGCGCCGGCCTTGAGCAGGATCACGTCCATCGGCTGCTCTGGCGCGATCTCTAGCTCGCCGCGATACTCGGAGACGAGGCCCTGAATGGCGACCTCAGCCCCTTCGGTCAGCAACTCCCGGTGGGCCACGCCCTCGTAGATGCTCTGCCAGACGAGGGCGACGATGGCGCCGGTATCGTCTTCGACCGTGAACTTGAGGCCGGCGGAAAACGGTTTGACCTGCGTGACCGTGCCCTGCACCCGCACGAACCGGCCCGAATCGGCCACTGATAGCTGGCTGATGCGCCCCGTCTCGGCCAGGGGAATATCTGCGTCCACGATGCGTAGCTCGGCTGGGTCCACCAGCGTCAGTTGGGGCTCCTCCCGGTACAGGCTCACCGGCGCCACCACCTCCACCGCCTGGCCCGGCTGCACCTCCGGCGGCCGGCCCTTGAGTCTCACCATCGCGTCCCCGATGCTCAGGTCTATGGCGCCGGAGCCATCCCGCAGCGCGATCACGGTAAGTCCTTCATAGGGCTGGCGGACCTGGCGCACCACAGCCCGCACGCGCACGCGCTGCCATTCATGCTCGTAGGTGATGTCGCCGATGGACATATCGGCCGGGTCCGGCCGCGTCACCTGCACCCGCTCAGGAATGCCCACCGTCAGATACGCGAAATCTTCTTTGACCTTGAGGGTCCCTTCCACGCGCACCCGGTCACCCAACATGGGGACCTTGCCGGCAGCCATCAACGCCCTGGCCTCGTTGCGGTAAGCCGAGACCATGATGTCGCCGGTGTCGTCATTGAGCCAGAAGCTCAGGTAGCCGGTCTCCTCGTCATAAGACGGCATCCGCGTGACGACGCCCTCCATGCGCACGTAGGCCCAGTTCATGGTCCCCACGATGTCACCCACATAGACGAGGGGGACCTGGGCGAAGGTGGCGGCAGCCCACAGCACGAGCAACCCGGCCACGGCCAGGGCGATAGCCCCATACTTGAGCAGGCGCAGGCTCAAACGGCGCGGGACGTTGGCCCCGCAATACGGGCAGGCCTCCCGCGCGCCGATAAAGCGACCGCAACTGGGACAGTGGGTCGCCGATGTCTGAGGGTGTTCGGTATCGGCCATGTTGATCCTCCGGGTGGGGTGTAAGCCAGCCAGACTCAGCACATGGAAAATACAAGCCCACAGGTTACACGGCAGATTATACCACAGGTTGGCTTTTCTGACCAGGAATCAGGTTTGGGATCCGGGCACCACGCGCGGTTGCTGGGGGCTTGACAGGTGATGGTACACTATTATAGGGAAGGACTATGCCAGAGGCCACCCCGCACAAATCGGTTTGGAGGCGATAATGAATGTCAAGGTATTGACTGCACCCGAGGCTTTTGATCCGCTCAAGCGACCCTGGAACGACCTGTTGCAGCGCAGCGCGACGAACACCATCTTTAACACCTGGCAATGGCAGGAAACCTGGTGGCGTTGTTTCGGCGAAGATCGGGAACTGCGGCTCTGTATGGTGTACGAGGGCCGGCAGTTGGTGGGCATCGCGCCGCTGGTGGGGCTGGAAGGGGATTCCACAGCGCAAACCTTGCAACTGGTCGGAGGCACCGATGTGTCGGATTACCTGGACGTGATCGCGGAACCGACGCACGTGCCGGCGGTCTGGACGGCGGTGCTGGATGCCCTCGAGTGGCATACCCTCGACCTTCATGCCCTGCCCGAGGCATCCCCCACTCGCCCGGCCCTGGCCCGGCTGGCGGCGGAACGCGGCTATGGCTTCGCCGAGAAGGTGGAGGATGTCTGCCCCCTGTTTTCGCTCCCCCAGTCCTGGGATGATTATCTGGCGCTGTTGGGCAAGAAAAACCGCCACGAGCTGCGCCGCAAGATGCGGCGGTTGGAGCAAGAAGCGGACGCGCGCGTGCGCATCACCCATGACATCGCGGCCCTGGCCGATGACGTGGATGCCTTTATCACCCTCCATCGCACCAGCGCAGGCCGCAAGGGCCGGTTCATGGACGCCCGGATGACCGAGTTCTTCCACGCCCTGGCCCGGGTGTGCTTCATGGAAAAGTGGTTGTACCTGACCTTCCTGGACGTCAACGGGAGGCTGGCGGCCACCACCCTGTCGTTCAAGTACGGCCGCACACTGGCCCTGTACAATTCCGCCTATGACCTCAGGTTCCAACGGCTCAGCCCCGGCGTGCTGCTGGTGGCTCATGTCATCCGCGAGGCCATCGCCAGCGGGCTGCAAACCTTTGACTTTTTGCGCGGTGACGAACGGTACAAGTATGACCTGGGCGGTCAGGATACCCGGGTCATGCACCTGACGTTATCGCGCACGTAGCGCATCATGGCGGGGATTCCGCGAGGCCGCTGGAATCCCCCTTCATGGGGGATGGTGACACTTTGCGCATTGCCATGATCAGCGTGCACGGCTGTCCTCTGGCCCGGCTGGGAGAGAAGGACGCCGGCGGCATGAACGTGTACGTCCGCGAGTTGAGCCGGGCGTTGGGCGCGCTGGACCTGGAAGTGGACGTGTTTACCCGGTGCGTGGATTATTCCACCGCCCCGATCGTGCCCTTGGGCGCGGGAGCGCGGGTGATCCACATCGAGGCCGGCAGCGTGCGCTATATCCCCAAACAGGCGATCTATGACCTGCTGCCCGAGTTCATCGGCAATCTGAAAAGGTTCGCGCAGTCCCCAGGCCATCACTATGACCTGATCCACAGCCATTATTGGCTCTCTGGCCTGGTGGGCCTGGATCTCCGAGCCACCTGGGGAGTGCCGCTGGTGCAGATGTTCCACACCCTGGGTGAGGTCAAAAACCTGGTGGCGCGCAGCCCGGCCGAGAGGGAGAGCGAACAGCGCATTGACTGTGAACGGCACATCATCGCCCACGCCGATCAGTTGGTGGCCGCCAACGCCGACGAACGGGCGCACATGGTGTGGTTCTATGGCGCCGACGAACGCCGCATCGCCGAGATCCCGTGCGGGCTGGACACGGAGCTGTTCCGGCCACTGCCCCGCGCCGAATGCCGGGCGCGCCTGGGCTGGTCGCCTGAAGACGCCGTGGTGTTGTTCGTGGGCCGCATCGAGCCGCTCAAGGGCATTGACATCCTGCTGCACGCGGCGACATATCTGGCCCGCTGTCGGCCGAGCCTGCGCGTCGTGATCGTGGGCGGCGATGTCTCCAAAGACGGCAACGAGTTGGGACGCCTGCGGGAGCTGGCTCAAGCCCTGAACCTGGAGGACCGGGTAACGTTTGCCGGGGCACAGGACCAGACGCTCCTGCCCATTTATTACTCCGCCGCCGATGTCTGCGTGGTCCCCAGCTTCCACGAGAGCTTTGGCATGGTGGCTATCGAGGCGATGAGCTGCGGCACGCCGGTGGTGGCCTCCCGCGTGGGCGGGCTGCAATACACGATCCGCCACGGAGAAACCGGCTTCCTGGTGCCCCGAGGCGACCCGGTGGTCCTGGCCGACCGGGTCTGCACGCTGTTGAGCAACCCTGATCTGCGCGCCCGGATGGGACAGCGCGCCATCCACGCGGCCTGCTTCTATGACTGGACAACCATCGCCCGGCAGATCCTCGCCCTGTACACCCACGTGAAACGAGAGGCATAGTGCGGCTGCACATCGCGTTATCCTGCGGCAGCCCCGTCTCCCCTTCCCCGTCCTGCCGAAAAACCCGCCTCCACCCCCGGCCCACAAAAACGTGCCGGCCACCTTCCCAACCGACCGGGTTGCAGAAATCGCCCTTTCGAGGTACAATCAACGACGGCAGCGATAACTTGGAGTGTGTCCCTCATGACCCACAAGCTGGTGATCGTCGAAAGCCCCACCAAGGCCCGCACGGTGGGGCGGTTTCTGGGCCAGGGCTACACCGTCCGCGCCAGCGTGGGGCACATCCGCGACCTGCCCCAGAATCGTCTGGGGGTGGACGTGGACCGCGATTTCACGCCCCATTATGTGATCCCGGCCCGGAAAAAAGACGTGGTCAAGAGCCTCCAGGAAGCGGTCCACAGGGCCGACGAGGTCTACCTGGCAACCGACCCGGACCGCGAGGGCGAGGCCATCTCCTGGCACTTGCACGAGACCCTCAAACTCTCTCGCCCCAAACGAGTGGTGTTCCACGAGATCACCCAAGATGCCATCGCCCAGGCTTTTGCCCATCCGCGCGGCATTGACATGCAATTGGTGGAATCGCAACAAGCCCGACGCATCCTGGACCGGCTGGTGGGCTATTCCCTCAGCCCGCTCTTGCGCGACAAGATGGGCCGCCGGGGTCTTTCCGCCGGGCGAGTGCAGAGCGTGGCCCTGCGCCTCATCGTGGAGCGCGAGCGCGAGATCGCCGCCTTTGTGCCCGTGGAGTATTGGAGTATCGAGGCGAACCTGGCGAAAAGAGAGCCGCGTCAGCCCCCCCGCTCGTTCCGGGCCAGGCTGCTCGAGATCCGGGGCGCCAAGTTCGAGATTCACACGGGCGCAGAGGCACAACAGCTCGTCGCCGAACTGCAACACGCCGGGTACGTCGTGGGGGAAGTGCGCCGGGGCGAGCGCCGCCGCAGCCCGGCGGCGCCCTTCACCACCTCCACCATGCAGCAGGAGGCCTCGCGCAAACTGGGGTTCGACGCCCGGCGCACCATGCGGGTGGCCCAGCAACTCTACGAGGGCGTGGACTTGGGCGACGAGACCGGCCCGGTGGGCCTCATCACCTACATGCGCACCGATTCTGTGGCCCTGGCCGAGACAGCCGTGGCCGAGATCCGCGCCTACATTGCCCAGACCTATGGCCCAGAATACGTGCCGCCCACGCCCCCGGTCTACAAGACCCGGGCCGTCAAGGCGCAGGAGGCCCACGAGGCCATCCGACCCACCAGCGTCCGGCGCACGCCAGAGACCATCAAGGAACACCTGACCAGCGAGCAGTTCCGGCTCTATCGCCTCATCTGGCAGCGCACCGTAGCCTCGCAGATGACGCCGGCCATGCTGGACACGGTGAGCGTGGACGTGTGGGCCGGGCCACCCGGCGAGCCAGAACGGCCCTACCTGTTCCGCGCCACCGGCGCCCGCGTCAAGTTCAAGGGCTTTATGGCCGTGTACATCGAGGGCCGAGATGACGACGCGCCACCAGACGACGAGGATGGCAAGTGGCTGCCGCCGCTGGAGCCGGGCGAGCCGCTGGACCTGGTGGCGCTGATCCCGGAACAGCACTTCACGGAGCCGCCGCCGCGCTACACGGATGCCACCCTGGTCCGCACGTTGGAGGACTATGGCATTGGCCGGCCCAGCACCTACGCGCCCATCATCTCGATCCTGCAGGACCGCTATTACGTCACACGCGACAACCGGCGATTCATCCCCACCGAGATCGGCCTGATCGTCTGCGATTTGCTCCTGGCGCACTTTCCGGGGATCATGGACTATGGTTTCACGGCCCAGATGGAAGAGCTCCTGGACGAGATTGCGGCCGGCGAACGCCAGTGGGTGCCGGTATTGCGCCAGTTCTGGGAACCGTTCAGCCAAACGCTGCAACTGGCCCAGGAACAGATGGCGCCGGTAGTCATCGCCGACCAGGCTACTGATGAGGTGTGCCCTCAATGCGGTCAGCCCCTGGCCTTGAAAGTGGGTCGCTATGGCCGGTTCTACGGCTGCACCGGGTTCCCTGCCTGCCGGTTCACGAAAGGCTTTTCCCCCAAGATCGGCGTCCAGTGCCCCCAATGTGGCGGAGACATCGTGGAACGCACCACGCGCAAGAAACGCACGTTCTACGGATGCAGCAACTACCCGGCGTGCGAATGGACGAGCTGGAAGCGGCCCCTCCCGACCAAGTGCCCCTCGTGCGGGGGGATGCTGGTAGAGGACGGGCAGAAGGGCTTTTCCTGTCTGGCCTGCAAGACGACGTTTGAGACGTTGCCGGGGAGCAAGGGAGCCAGGGAGCAGAGGAGCAAGGGAGCCGGGGAGCAGAGGAGCAGAGGAACAAGGGAGCAAAAGGACCAGCAAGGGCGTAGCGAGGTTGGGGAGGCAGGCATGGCACAACCAACGGGAGACGCGAGATGACTAAAGGCTACACTGGCCGCATTCTATGGGTGGACCTGTCCACCGGCCACATCGAGACGCGAGCGCTGGATGAGGCGATCTATCGGCAATACCTCGGCGGGACGGGGTTGGGCGTGCGGGTGCTCTACGAGAGCATCCCGGCCGGGGCAGACCCGTTGGGGCCGGCCAACGTCTTGGGCTTTGTGCCCGGCCTGCTCACCGGCAGCGGGTTGCCCTTCACCGGCCGCTGGATGGCTGTGGGCCAAAGTCCCCTCACCGGCGGCTGGGGCGATGCCAACAGCGGCGGCTATTTCGGGCCAGAGCTGCATCGCGCCGGGTTCGACGGGGTCTTTGTGACCGGCGTGGCGGCCGCGCCGGTCTACCTGTGGGTCCACGACGGGCAGGTGGAGCTGCGCCCGGCCGGCCACCTGTGGGGCCTGGACACCGCGGACACGCAGGCCCGCATCCGCCAGGAGACCGCCGAAAAGGCGCGCATCGCCTGCATCGGGCCGGCCGGCGAGCGCGTCTGTCGGATCGCCGCCATCATCAACGACGAGGGCCGGGCGGCGGCCCGGTCCGGCCTGGGCGCGGTCATGGGCAGCAAGCGGCTCAAGGCCGTGGCCGCCTGGGGCCCCGACCAAGTGTCCCTCCACGACCCGGCGCGCATCAAACAACTGCGCCAGGAGTTGGTGGCCGTCTTCAAAGGCCGGCCGGACCCGCTGGGCCGGCTCATGGCGAGCCACATGGGGCTTGTGGGCCGGTTGATGCGGCGCATCGTGCGCTACGTCCCGCTGAACCTGCCCACCCCACAGGCCATGCCTCGCGAGTTGTGGCGCGCCTACGGAACCTGTGGCTCTATGGCCCTCTCGGTCGAGATCGGCGATGCGCCGGTGCGGAACTGGACCGGCGTGGGCTATCGCGATTTCCCCTATGGCACGCACTCCAGCCGTCTGGACGGCGAGGCGGTGATCGCCATGCAGCGCCGACGTTACCATTGCGCCAGTTGTCCCCTGGGCTGCGGCGGCCTCATCAACGTCCCGGAAGGGCCATATCAGGGCGAGGGCACCAAGCCGGAATACGAGACCCTGTCGGCCTTTGGCTCGCTGTGCCTGAATAACGACCTGGCCGCCATCGTCACCCTGAACGAACTCTGTAACCGCGAGGGGTTCGACACCATCTCGCTGGGCGGTGTTCTGGCCTTTGCGATGGAGTGCTACGAGCACGGCCTCCTGACCCCGGCCGATACGGAGGGCCTGGAACTGACGTGGGGCCATGCCGGGGCCATGATCGCCCTGGCAGAGCGCATCGCCCGACGCGAGGGCCTGGGCGACGTGCTGGCCGATGGCGTGCGGTTGGCGGCGGAGCGCATCGGGCGCGGGGCCGAGGCGTTCGCGGTCCATGCCGGGGGCCAGGAGTTGCCCATGCACGACCCCAAAGTGTATGCCGGGTTCGCCACGGCGTACCAGGCCGAGCCGACGCCGGGCCGGCACACCATCGCCGCCGACGCCTACGCCGGCCTGTACCTGCTGCCGCAAAAGTACCCGGACCGGCTGGGCAAGGATGCGCCGCCAGGCCGGCAGCAGGCCATGACCAGCCAATACTACCGCGCCCTGAGCGCGGCCGGGCTGTGCATGTTTGGGGCCAACGCCAGTCCCATCCCCCTGGCCGAATGGCTCAACGCGACCACCGGCTGGTCCCTCACCGACGATGACCTGCTGGACATCGGGGCGCGCATCGCCTCGCTCATGCAGGCGTTCAACGTGCGGGCCGGCATCGTGCCCACGGCGGTATACATCCATCCCCGCGCCATCGGCGACCCGCCCCTGGATGATGGCCCCACGGCGGGCGTCACCCTGGACCTGCCGGCCCAGGTGCGGGCCTTTTACCGCGAGATGGGCTGGGACGAGGCGACCGGCTGGCCCACCCAGGAGCGGCTAGAGGAGCTGGGACTAGTACTCCATCAAGATGGTTCTGATAAGTTGGGATAGAGCCGTTCAAGCTTCACCCGTGCGTTGGATGTGCCGAAGCGCCAGTTGA
>FWPV01002736.1_pt1 | contig 42221 bp, 41 predicted proteins | sample 2228371 | NCBI WGS metagenome assembly FWPV01 (sample SAMEA103939776, study PRJEB20133) | metagenome
AGGAAAGAGGCAAAAAGCTATAGGATAATATCTATCGCCTATAGCCTTTTAAAGGGACTTCACGGGAAACGGAACACGGTTCACGAAATCAGGGTTTTAAAGGGACGAAGTCCCTTTGAGGGACTCTGTCCCTCAAACTCCCTGAAAAATTTAACATTAGTTTTTATTAGGGTTTTAAAGGGACGAAGTCCCTTTAAGAGTGACTCTGTCCCTTTAATGATGGTTAAGAATTAAAGGGCTTTATGTTAGAATAAACTAATTAGCGAGAGTGGCGGAACTGGCAGACGCACCAGACTTAGGATCTGGCGGGCAACCGTGGGGGTTCAACTCCCCCCTCTCGCACCAATTATCCTATCCTGTGCAGCCTTATAATATTTGGTTTTCCCAAAAAGGGTGAGCTTGCGACAAATACAATACTATCACCTCTTTTTGCCATCTTCTCTTTTATAAGAGCCCTTTCTATCTCTGACATAAATCCTGAATCAAGGCTCACAATATCCTTACTCTTCACTATTCTTGCAGAGACACCCCAATAAAGCTGAAGCATCCTTAACACATTTTCATCAGGTGTAAATGCTATTATTGGCATATTTGGTCTGATTTTTGAAATCAATTTTGCGGTAAAACCTGAATGGGTAAATACCACTATTGCCTTAGCACCTGTAGTATGAGCAGTTTTACAAGCGCCATCTGCTATTGCCTCAGGAAAGGTTGTCCCGATTTGATACGATGACAGAAGCCTTTCAGGCAGACTCGACTCAGTGAAGCATATTATCGTATCCATCATCTTTAGTGACTCAACAGGATATTTACCCAAAGCAGTCTCTGCAGAAAGCATTAAGGCATCAGTGCCATCTAAAACGGCATTTGCAACATCTGTTGCCTCTGCCCTTGTTGGTCTTGAGTGTTGCGTCATTGACTCAAGCATCTGAGTTGCTGTTATGACAATCTTGCCCTTTTTATTTGCTAACTCTATGAGCATCTTTTGTATTACTGGCACTTTTTCTGTTGGCATCTCCACCCCGAGATCCCCCCTTGCTACCATGATGCCATCAACTGTATCAAGGATATCATGTATATTTTCGAGTGCCTCTGGTTTTTCGATCTTGGCTATAATTAAGGGTAAAGACAATCCCTTATTTCTTGCCCAGTCTTTGATGACCTTTATATCTTCTGCGCTGCGAACAAAGGATATTGCTACATAATCAACACCGAGCTCCTTTATTCCATATTCAAGGTCGAGTTTGTCCTTATCAGTAAAGGCTGGCATTGTGGTTTTAGTGGTAGGAAGATTAACGCCTTTTTTAGACCTCAGTAATCCGCCCTCGATAACCCTTGCCTTTAACGAGCTCTTATCCTTACCTGTAACCGCTAACCTAATAAGTCCATCGTCAAGGAGAATGCTATCACCCTCTTTAACATCCTTCAGCATGGCAGGATATGAGATAAATAACTCCTTACTGCTACTAATGCCTGTGCCAGCATAAATAGATACCTCATCTCCTAATCTCAATACAGTGCCTCCACCTTCAACATCTCCAACCCTTATCTTTATGCCCTGTAAATCCTGCAGGATCGAGACTACAGTTTTTTGCTTCAGGGATTGTTCACGAATAATAGATGCGACCCTTTTATGTGACTCATAATCCCCATGAGAAAAGTTCAGCCTCGCTACATTCATGCCGTTTTTAATCAATTCACGGATTACTTTTATGTTGCTGGATGCAGGACCTATTGTGCAAACTATCTTAGCCTTACGCATTTCATCACCTCTTAAGCATTTTCGTATCATTGCTCCTTATGAAAAATTCGTACTATCCTCTCATAAATTATTCCTTTTCACACATATATGCCGTTGCCAATTCTCGCCTCTTTCTTTAAAGTCAGTCCTGTAATGAGCTCCTACGCTTCCTTTCCTCTCAATAGCCGATTTTGTAATAAGTAATGCAACCGTCAGCATGTTCTTTAGCTCAAGCCCCCTCCTCGTATCAAAATCCATCTCAAGAATATGACTCCACCTCGATAGCATCTCCATCGCTTCATTAAGAGACTCACCACACCTTATTATCCCAACCTTTTCCCACATAAGCCTCCTCAATGATGTCCTTACCTCCTCTAAATCGAGCCCGCCCTCTTTTTGATGACCTAAGGCATTTAATGGTTGACTTCTGCCTCCTGACCTTTGACCACCAACCCTTCCTGCAGCCCTGCCCGCCCTATATCCATAGACGAGTCCTTCGAGGAGGCTGTTGCTTGCGAGCCTGTTTGCTCCATGAACACCTGTGCATGCCACCTCTCCTGCTGCAAATAACCCATCTATATTAGTTGCGCCATTTGTGTCTGTCTTTATACCACCCATAATATAATGGGCAGCAGGAGACACAGGTATCAGATCCTTTGTTATATTCAGGTCATATTGAAGACAGGTGGAATAAATCATCGGAAATCTCTTTTTAATAAATTCGGCATTTAGATGAGTTAGGTCAAGATAAACATAGCTGCTGTTCGTCCTCACCATTTCAGAAATAATAGCCCTCGAGACGATATCTCTTGGGGCAAGCTCTGCATCAGGGTGATAATTTTTCATAAAGGACTCTCGTAAAATATTCCTCAAGATCGCTCCCTCTCCCCTCATCGCCTCACTCAATAAAAACTGGGGTGCGGATGGAGCAAAAAGAACGGTGGGATGAAATTGTACAAACTCCATGTCCTCGAGCACAGCGCCTGCCCTGTAAGCAATAGCCATCCCATCTCCTGTCGAAACAGCAGGATTGGTTGTCCTTGAATAAACCTGCCCTGCACCACCAGTTGCAAGGACAGTGGATCTTGCATAAATGGCAAGCAACTCTTGACCTCTGACACCTTGCCCATGACTCTTTAGTGCATAAACACCTGCACATCTCCCATCTTCGATTATAAGGTCAACGGCTGTACAAAATTGAAACCTCTTTATATTCTTAAATGTCTTAATCTTGTTTATGAGCACCCTTTCAAGTTCTCTGCCAGTGGAATCTCCATGGGCATGAAGCACCCTGCGCCTGGAATGTGCAGCCTCGATTGTAAAAGACAGCTTTGTCCCCTCTCTGTCAAACTCCACCCCCCATTCTATAAGTTCAAGGATTCTTTCAGGACCCTCTTCAACAAGGACTTTAACAGCATTCTCATTACACAATCCATCGCCAGCCTTTATCGTATCTTCAAAATGGATACCTACTTCGTCTTCATCACTCAATGCAACAGCTACCCCTCCCTGCGCATACTCTGTGCTGCTTTCTGTAGGAATGTCTTTAGTCACAACAATAACCTGTCCAATCTGCGCAAGCTCTATAGCTGCCCTCAGACCAGCGATACCGCTACCAACAACCAGGAAATCTGTATTTATTCGTCTAATCCCATCGGTCATACAATTTAAAATTTGGCTGTTTCTTTGTAAATTCTAACATAAATCCTTGACTACATACCCTGCAATTCAATAAAATCTTAAAAATATAAATGGGGGTTAAAGATGTCAGAGCAAAATACTAATACCATTGAAGAGTCTCTTAAGGGCTACAAAGAAAAAATAAATCCTGTTGTCAAGGCAACATTATCATGGGATAGAGAACTTATATTTGTCGGAAGGACAAACGAAGGCTATGAGATAGAGTTTGATGCCCATGTTCAGTGGGGATGCAAACCAACAGATGCGCTCCTTTTGAGCCTTGCAGGGTGTATGGCAATAGATGTGGTGATGTTTCTACAAAAAATGAGGTCAGAAATAGCAAACTTTAAAATAGACATTATTGGAGAAAGAAATCCTACCCCACCACAATATTTTAAGGCTATTGAAATGATACTAAACATAGCAGGCAGAAACTTAGACCCTAAAAAAGTTGAGCGTGCCATATCTCTTTCTCACGAAAAATACTGCTCTGTTTATAATTCACTGAGAAAAGACATGGATGTAAAAGTAAAATACATCCTCGAAGAAAAGGAACCAGCAAAAGAGATTAGCGATTAAAGAGGTCATATATTGTTAGGCATTATAGCCTCTACAGAAATAGAAGTAGCCCTGTTTTTAAAACATCTAAGAAAAACAAAAAAAAGGGTCATACAGGGTAAATCCTTTTATAAGGGATTTTTAAAAAATATCGAGGTCTCAATCTCTGTATGTGGCATTGGAAAGGCTAATGCTGCGCATGGAACGACTTTACTCATCGAAAGATTCAAACCTGAGCTGGTTTATATAGTAGGCATTGCAGGGGCTTATCCATCGTCTAAATTAAATATAGGTGATATAGCCGTAGCAGAAAGAGAGATTTATGCAGATGAAGGACTCGTCATAGCATCAAAAAGAAGAAGAGAAATTTTTTATACCATGGACAGTATAAAACTCCCCTTTGTTACAACTAATGGTAAAAATTATTATAATGAATTTCCGATGTACATACCTCAAGAAGTCAAAAGCTACACCGGAAATTTCGTTACTGTCTCCACATGCACAGGCACACTGAGGCGTGCAAAAGAGATAGAAAAAAGATTCAATGCAATATGCGAAAACATGGAAGGAGCTGCAGTTGCTCATATATGTGCGTTATCAGGGATCCATGCAGTCGAAATAAGGGCTATAAGCAATATCATCAAGGACAGGCAGGCAAAACCTCTAAACAAAAGAGATATTTTCAGGGCTGCAGAAAATGTACAGATTTTTTTTCTCGAAAATATAATTCAATAACAATCAGCAACCTTTTACTTCTTTTTTATTATACAATACCATCACATCATCTCTTGTTATAACAGACTCCACTAATCTGTAATCAACCTTTATATCTTTAAGTGTTTCGACTATATTTTCGTATCCTCCTTCTTGCCTGTCAACAAGGGCAATAACCTTAACGATTTTAAGGCCTGCATCTTTTGCCTTCGTAATCGCCTCGATAGTCGATTTCCCTGTTGTAATCACATCATCAACAATAACAACCCTGTCTCCTTCATTAACATTGCCCTCAATCCATTGCATTGTTCCGTGCGACTTTGCATTTTTCCTTACAACAAAAGCCTCAATGGGCTTACCTTTCAAATAAGATGTATAAGCAACTGCATTAGCTATAGGATCTGCGCCAAGTGTAAGACCGCCAATGGCCTTAACATCTAATCCCTTTATCATATCAAATATGATATTTCCTATAAGATACATCCCCTCTGGATTAAGAGTTACTGCTTTACAATTAAAATAATAATTGCTCATTCGTCCAGATACGAGTTTAAAAATCGGCTCTTCGCTATACTTAAATGCCTTTTTATATATCAGCTGAATCAATCGCTCTCTCATCCTCATCTAAACACTAAAGGAGCAGAAGTAAAAACTTCTGCTCCTTTCACACCTTCCTTCATTCGTCTTAATATCTTCTTTCGTACTTTTCGCTTTCACAAACCTCTTTTACCGTATCCTTTACCAGCCGATCATTTTCCCAGACCCTCTCACGAACCTTTCTGCATTTGGTATGCTCATCAGGCCTGTAATAATCCCCAACAGGCTCAGCCCTATAAACACCCCTTCCGTCTTCTGTCCTGTACTCAACCGGCCTTCCTGCTGTTGCAGCCTCTCTGGAGCCGCGTACTGATATGTCAGTAAGAGTCGCTCCAGCAACCGCTCCTAATGCTGCACCGATAACGCCACCCCTCCAGGGATTCTTTCTGTCAAGGAGTGCCCCTGCGATACCACCGATAGCTCCTCCTGCTGCAGCACCCTCATAATGGTATGTAGCACAAGAACTCACTGTCAGCAATACAAATGCCATTAGGACTAAAACAGTTTTTTGAAACCTATTCATAGATCTGTCCTCCTCAAAAAAATATTTAATTAAATTTTAGCACCGTTAGTTAATTTCTTTCAATCCATACTTGATATTGACTTGCCCAGTTGATAACCATTATCTTTAATGTAAATTGTCTATTTTATGTTTCAAAGGAGCATTTCATGGCAATAATTATGCATGGCAAAGAACTCTCAAGCAAAATCAGGGATTACGTCCGCACAGAGGTTCAGGTATTAAACTCAATGGGTATAAGTGTCGGTCTTGCCTTAATGCTTGTTGGGGAAAATCCAGCATCTAAACAATACCTCTGGGCAACAATAATGGCATGTAAAAAAACCGGGATAACACCCTATGAATTCAGGTTTCCTGAATCTGTCTCGCTAAATGAATTACTTAATTGCGTCCATACAATTAACAATGATGAACGCATTCATGGATTGCTTGTCTTTTTTCCGCTTCCTAAAAGAATCAACAGTAGAAAGATTGTTAATTCGATTTTACCAGAAAAGGATGTAGATGGTCTTGGTTCCATATCCATTGGAAAGTTTGCAGCTGAAGAATCGACCCTCCAACTTTATTCAATGCCGTATGATAATATTGCAGCTCAAACCTCTGGATTTCTTCCATGTACACCTTTTGGTGTAATCAGGATGCTTGAGCATTATAATGTTGAAATAAAAGGAAAACATGCAGTAGTCATAGGGAAAAGCCTTGCGGTTGGTAAACCCCTTTCTCTTATGCTTTTGACAAAAGAGGCAACAGTAACTGTTTGCCACAAGGAGACAAGAAACCTTGCTGATATAACAAGACAAGCAGATATATTATGTGTTGCTGCAGGCAGACCGAATCTTGTCACAGAAGACATGGTAAAACCCGACGTTATCATAGTTGATATAGGTATAAACATTCTCGAGGATGGTACGGTTACAGGAGATGTTGATTTTCAAAGCGTCTCGAAAAAGGCCTCTATGATCACTCCTGTGCCGGGAGGGATTGGACCTGTAACAATAGCGATGCTTCTGGAAAATACAGTCAGGTCTGCGAAGGCGAGGATCTAAGACAATGGAGACAGAATGTTTATTGCTTCATCAATGCCAATTCTTCCCTGTTGCCCGTTTTTGAGGTTTTTCCACTGAATCATTCCTGACCTTAACTCGTTTTCTCCTATTATAAGAGCAATTTCTGCACCAATCCTGTCAGCCTTTCTCAACTGGCTTTTAAGAGATGCCCCTCCATAGTTTGCCTCTGCCCATAATCCATGAGACCTTATATCTTCAGCAATCCTTATACCCTCCACTTCTGCCTCTTTTCCGATAGTGGCTATAAAAACCTTAGGCGCTGGATAGCCTTCTGACCACGTCTCTTTTAATAAGGCAACCAATCTTTCTAAACCTATAGCAAAGCCTGTTGCAGGAGTAGATGGACCACCAAAATCTTCAACCAATCTGTCATACCTGCCCCCTGCTGCAACAGCCTTTTGAGCGCCAAGATGTTCACTCGTAACTTCAAATGTCGTCCTTGTATAGTAATCAAGTCCCCTGACGAGATTTGGATTCAGGGAATAGGGAACTTTCAGTCTTTTCAGATAGGAAATCAACTCGTCAAAATGCCATTTGCACTCACTGCACAGATATTCAGTGACAAGAGGTGCACCACTCCTCAGTTCAATGCACTTTTCCACTTTACAATCAAGTATCCTTAAAGGATTTTTGATATATCTCCTCTGGCAGTCAGGGCAGAAGTCTTCAAGCCTGCCCTCAAAAAATTTTAGAAGGGAATTCTTGTAATCTGGCCTGCACTTATCGCAACCAATGGAGTTTATCTCGAAATTCACCCCATTAAGACCTATGATATCAAAAAATCTCTTAAGCATTATTATGACCTCTGCATCAATAGATGGTTGAGAAATGCCAAATGCCTCAACTCCTATTTGATAAAACTGCCTGAATCTCCCTTTCTGTGGTCTCTCATATCTGAACATAGGACCCAGATAATAAAATTTCTGAGGGGTGGGTAGATTATATAAATGGTGCTCCACATAACATCTTACTGCTGGGGCTGTTCCTTCTGGTCTTAAGGTAATGCTCCTTTTTGCCTTATCTAAAAATGTATACATCTCCTTTTCTACTATATCTGTAGTGTCTCCTATACTTCTGATGAATATATCTGTGGATTCAATAATAGGGATTCTAATCTCTTGAAATCCATATAACTTGAATACCCCCTTTGCGGTGTCTTCTATCTTCTGCCAGATGTAAATGTCAGGCGGCAGTATATCCTGAACACCCTTGAGGGCGCTATACTTCATCTCCTTCACCTTCCCTTTCTTTATCAAACTCCAGCATCCTTAAGTGGCTTTCTATAAGCCTTTTTATCTCCTCTTTAAAATGGCGCCTTATCCCCTTCAGATCAACGATATCCTCATGAATCTTCACCATCTTTTCTTGAGCCTCCTTCAATATCCTTTCTGCATTCATTTCTGCCTCTTTTATCAAGAGTTCTGCCTCTTTTCTCGCATTCGCCTTGTACTCCTCAACCATCTGCTGAGCAGTCAATAAGGTCTCTCTCAGGGTGACCTCCATTTTCCTGAATTCCTGTAACTGCTCATCTGCCCTTCTCAATTGCTCTTTAAGAGATGTATTCTCTCTTATAAGCTCCTCCATCTCTTCCCTTACAAGCTCCATAAAAGAATAAACCTCTTCTACATTAAAACCCCTGAAACTCATGGGAAATTGCTTTTGCTGGATGTCAAGCGGAGTGATCCTCATATTAAATACCCCCTTTTAATTTATATCCAATTTCTGTTAAAGAAGTTATCAAAAACCTTTGAATAAAAATGATTGCAACAATTGCCAACAGAGGAGAAAAATCAATCGGACCAAGTCTATACCCAATTAACCTTCTTATGGGTCTAAGCACTGGTTCTGTAACAGAGTACAGGAATCTCACAATAGGATTATATGGATCTGGATTAACCCAGCTGATTATTGCTGCAATTATAATTATCCATTTATACACACCGAGAATGATGTCCATTACGCTCGCAATTGCCAAAATCAGATTTCCGAATATAAACATATAGACCCCTTTTTAAACCCTTGATAGTTCTTCTGCCCGCTTTCTGGCTGCAAGCAGTGCCTCATATACTATATCTTTAAAGCCTTTTTCTTCAAATACCTTAAGCCCTGCTGCTGTTGTTCCTCCCGGAGATGTCACCATTTCCCTTAGTTTGTCAGGAGGCATTCCTGTCTCTAAAAGTCTTGCCGTTCCTATGAGGGTCTGTATAGAAAGCTCAAAGGCTATGTCCCTATCCATACCGATTTTTTCACCTGCTGCTATCATAGCCTCTATAAATAATGCCACAAATGCAGGACCGCTTCCTGATACAGCAGTTACTGCATCCATATATTTTTCTGGAAGGGTAAGCACCCTGCCCACAGACATAAAGATATCCCTGACAATTGCGATGTCCCTGTCAGAAAAGCACTCGCATAAAGACATTACAGACATGCCCTCCTGCACAATGGCAGGTGTATTAGGCATAACACGGATGAGTTTTTTAGTTTTCAGTCTTGATTGCAAATATGAAAGGGTTATCCCTGCAGCTATCGAAACAACTGTTTTGTCTTCGGTTATCAAGTCTGCTATTTCATCGAGGACTGCAGCCATGTTTTGTGGCTTTACAGCAAGGATGATTATATTGCATGAATTCGCAACCTCTTTGTTATCTGCAGTGGTCTTTATTTCATATAACCCTTTTAGATACTGCCTCCGCTCTTCTCTCGGTTCTGATACAAAAATTTCTCTCCCCACTCCTGACCCATGGCTCCTGATGCCCTTTATAATTGCCTCTGCCATATTCCCGCCGCCAATAAAGCCTATCATCTTCCTTCTCCCTCTCTATGATAAGATTTAATCCGTAAGCCGTGACACACTTTTTACGCTATAAACACACGCTCGACGCTGTTTTATACCATGTCAAAAACTAATTCTGGACACTTATGATATTAGCTTAATATATCAACTCCTAAATCTCTATTTGTAAATAGATGCTATCTATTTTCCTCTGGATCTCTAAGGTGCTTTTCAAGGCAGTGACTATCCTGCAGTAATGCATTATGTCTTTGACTGATAATATCCTGCCTTTTCTGTCCTTAAGCCACTTACTCAAGACCTGGTAGCCTCCTATCTGGTATTGCCACACATCCTGTGGTATCCCTTCAAAATATTGTTCATTGTTTATGTAGACCCTTTCCTTTTCATACAGGATCTTTTCAATCCTGTCATCTCCTTTACCCTGAAATCTTGCAATGGGATTATCAAGCTCACCTGATTCAAGGAGATGGAGCTCAACAAGCCTTTTACCATGGGTTGCAATTTTCCTGAATAATCTAATGTCCTTTGTGAAAGGGATCCTTGGAAAGTCTATCTTAAGAAACTCAGCATATCTTGTTCTGTAAGTTTCTGAATAAAGAACAGCATAGATGTAATAAAGTATTTCCTCGGGTGAAGGAGATTTTTTATATTCTTTTGTTAGTCTTTCAAGGAATGTCTCTGATAAATTCGGCTTTTTTATGATATATTCAGCCTGTGGTTCAAATAGCAACCATACACTGCCAAAGGAAGACCTTTTCCTCTGTTTTTTATTATCTTCCTTCTGGGTCTGAAAGAGATAGAGGGGAAAGATAAATCCAATGCCTTTATTACTTAAAGTAATCCTGCTTTCAACTATATTTTCCGTCACAAAGACATGATTGAAATCACCCTCTGCAACCTGTCTGACTGCAATCAGTCCCAGATTCTCACCTGCCATCATGTGCCTCATGACCTCTTTCCTTGAACGCTCTATCAGGGCATCGTGATAGAATATCCACCTCTCATCAAAAGGCCTGTATAAAATCTTTGTTATTGCCTCTTTCCAGTTACTGTCTCTCTTAACAGTCTGTCGAGCCTCTTTTAATTTAAACCTTGATGTATCGTTCAGCTTGAATGTCTGCCTGATGATTTCATCAGGCATCTTTTCGTCTATAAACATCCTGATTCTCCGTATAAGGGAGTCTTTATCACTGTCAATCACAAAGTTATCTCTTGATGTGACCACCCCAACACTATTTACAGGAAAGATATCAGTTATTTTGGGATAGGTTTCATATTGTTTCAATAATCTTTCATCCCTTGGTATAAAGAGGTAAAACTCTGATTTTGGTCTGATTATCTTCCATTTTGTGTTTCTAATATCATGCTTATTCAGCCACTTATATTTGTCCTCCCTCTGACCCCATATCTCTGAGTGCGATATCTTCTTTTCGAGTCCTTTCTTTTTGATACCGAGCACAATAGCTACACCCTGCTGTATGTCAAAGACATTTTCGTCTTTTGAGCCATCAGGGCATTTTTCTTTTTTAAGGCTGTTTCCGTGAAGGTCAAGAAGATATATCTGGTCAAAACTCTGCATCAATGATTGCCTCATCCCTCTGAATGTCGGATTGTCAAGATAACTGTGATTGGTAATGAATCCTAAAATGCCTTCACCTGCCCGGTCTATCTTCCACTGTGCAAAGCGGATGAACTTAACATAGTCGTCTTGCAGCCATTTTGGGTTTTTTTCGCCAAGTGGCTTGCCATCAACTTGAAAATAAGTTTTTATCTCTTTAGATATCCATTCACCTATATTTGATGAGTGACCTGAGTATGGTGGATTGCCGAGTATCACCAGTATGGGCCTTTCTCTTTTTATCTCTCCTGCCAGATGAGATTCCTCTGAAAGGGAAGCCATGCCAGGCAGTTCTGTCTGTGTGAGTTCCTCCATCTCAAGGGTATTCGTCAGATAGAGTTTAAACCTGTCATCAGTCTGGAGCTTATATCCGAGCTCCTCAAGAAGGAATGACATCTTCAGATGTCCTATTGCATAAGGAGCCATCATGAGTTCAAAGGCATAGAAATTCTTGAGAATATGATCCTTAATAAAGCCTGATATTTTGCCTTCACCATACTTCAGGGTGAACTCATCTACTGCCAGTCGGGCAGCCTCTGCCAGAAAGGTGAGAGTCCCTGCAGCAGGGTCAAGCACTGTTACTGATGGACTTGCAAATCCGTCTTTCCTGTCAAAAAATTCTTTCAGGATGTGATGAATTGAACGAACAATATAAGAGACAACAGGCTCAGGCGTGTAATATACACCCCTTTTCTCTCTGGTTTCAGGGTCATATTCAGCAAGAAAGGTCTCGTAGAAATGGACTACAGGATCTTTCCCTCTGTGCTGATGAAAATATGCATCGAGCAGCTTATAAACATCTGTAACAGCAAGGACTTCTGAGATATCGTCAACAATCCATTCCATCTGCCTTGGCAAGTCGCCGAGAGAGATAAATTTAAAGACATCCCTTAAGATTCCGATAGTTTGAGGTATATTATCGTAGGCGAGCCTTCTGTTAAAACCATTCTCAGAGCGTGTGCGGGCAGCAAAAAGACCGTATGTAATGGTCTGTGAATAGAGGTCTGCAAAATCCTCTTTCATTAGCCCACTGATAAGATGCTCTCTGAATGCCCTGTAAAATCCAAGGAGATTTCCCTTTCCTTTTTTCTCCTCTTCATTTAATTCATGGGCAATGACCTCATCCCTTAAAAATCGAGTTCTCTTTGCAAGCTCTATCGCAAGGCTCTTTGCATCATGTATCCTGGGCAAGGAAAATGAAAAGAATTTCTCAAGTAGGCTTAAAAACCTCTCCTCATTTTCAACAGGTGGGATGGTTTGGAGTTTGTGAATAACATAAGGTCTACCGATGGCAATCCTGTCTATCAGAACCCCGTTGCGATAAAGCCTGAACTCAAAGAAGTTTGTCAGTATAAGATTGGGAAAGGTATGAAGATACCTTTTCAACTGCTCGGATGCCTCTATGGGGTCTAAATACTCGGTTGTCGGGGTCTTGGCTTCTATGTAACCGATAATCTGCTGCTTTCCATCCCATACTCTGAAATCAGGATTCCCAGCATCTGTTTTTTTAGGAAGGGTGGTAATGTAAATTTGTTTTTTGCCGACCGAAACAGCGTAGCTTTTCAGGAGTTCTTCGAGTGAGGAATAATAGCTTTCCTCTCTCGCGTCTCCCATTCTTGCAACATCGAATATGCGTTTAAAATATGTCTTCAGCATTTACCCTTATGATACACCAAATCAATGCCTATTCCTTTCCCCGAATATCGCAGTTCCTATCCTCACCATTGTTGCACCTTCCTCTATTGCCACCTCAAAGTCATGAGACATGCCCATTGAGAGTTCAGGGAGTTTTAATCCCTTTTGTTCTGCATCATCCCTGATTTCCCTCAATCTCCTGAAGTACTGCCTTACCCTTTCTGGGTCTTCAAAAAACGGCGGCATGGTCATCAGACCTTCGAGTCTTATGTTTTTTAGTTTATTTATTGCCTCAAGCAATGGCATCAAACCTTCTTCTGAAATCCCGTGCTTTGTCTCCTCCTCTGATAATTTTACCTGGACAAGAATCCTCTGTATCTTTCCTATTTTTTCTGCCTGTTTATTTAGTTCTTCTGCAAGCCCTGTGGAATCTACAGTCTGGATTAAATCAAACAATTGCACAGCATATTTAGCTTTGTTTTTTTGTAGATGCCCTATCAAATGCCACTCGATATTCGAATTTGAGATTTCAAGCTTCAAATCCGAAATTTTTTTCTGCGCCTCCTGAACCCTGTTTTCTCCGAATACCCTTAAGCCTGCATCTATTGCCTCTTTTATTGTATCTATTCCGATTGTCTTTGTAACAGCAATAAGCTTTACCTCGTCAGGGCTCCTGCCTGCACGCATCGCAGCATGGCTGATCCTTTTTAGTATATTTGATGCGTTCTCTATGAGCATAATGTAGTTATAGTATTACCAATTTAAAATAAATTCAAGACTGTGTTATCATTCAGTATGCTCAGAAAATTCTCTTTCAACCCTTCTCTCAACACAAGACTAATACTCATGATGCTCCTTCTCAATTTTATATTGATTTCTGTTCTTGTGTTTCTTTACTCACGGTCGGAGCAGACACTTCTCAGGGAATTAGAAACACAGACAGTAGAACTTACAAAGGCCATACAGATAGGAGTTGAAGAGGTAACTGCTTCAGGTAATACCGATGAGGCAAGGCTTTCGAAATATCTGAAAGAGCTTAAAGCAAAAGGAGTTAAAGAGATATCCATAATAAGCAATGCTGATGAGGTTGTTGCAAGTACAAATCCTGAAAATATCGGGCAACCAATAACACATAGAAGGAAAGAGCTTATAATAAAGGCAGAATTGGGAGAACCCGTCTCCGAGGAAGGTAGCACATACAATGTAATATTGCCTGTTATTGCAGAAAACACGCAGTATGGCTATATTCACTTGAAGATAAACAAGGAAGACTTCTCCAAGACACTAAGAATCAATGCTATAAAAAGGATCGCTGCCACTTTCTTTGTCTTTGGAATAGGTATTGTTATGGCATTCATCCTTTCACGAAGATATACCCGGCCGATCCAGCATGTGGTTGATGCAGCTATAAGGGTTGCGGCTGGAGACCTCAATCAGAACATACCCGTTAAGAGCAGGGATGAGATAGGTCAACTCTCGGAGAGCTTTAATTTCATGGTGCAAAAATTAAGAGAAATCCGAACACTGGAAGAAAGGCTTAGAGAAGCAGAACACCTTTCAGGATTTGGGCAGCTCTCAAGAAACATCGCACACGAAATACGAAATCCACTTAATTTTATAAATCTCAGCATCGGACACATATCTGAAAAATATAGACCCGATGAAACTGAAAATCAAAAGAAGTTTGATAATCTCATTGAAGGCATAAAACAGGAGATACAGAGATTAAATAAGCTAATAAATGACTTTCTTGACTACGGCAGACCCTTGATACTTCATAAACAAAAGATAAGGATAGAAAATATTATTGAAGATATCCTTTCCCTTGTGTGGGCAAAGGCTGATGCCGAAGGAATAACTATAATAAAAGAGATCGAGACAGAGACAGAGTTCGTAGCCGATCCAGACCTCCTTAAATCCTGCATATTGAACATTATATCAAATGCATTTCATGCTATGGAGAAGACACAAGAAAAGACATTAAGGATTAAGACATATCTCAATAGTGATCACTTTGTCCTGTCTATTAAAGACTCGGGTATTGGTGTGGCTGAAGAGGACATCCCAAGGGTATTTGAGCCATTTTTTTCAACAAAGCAGAGTGGTATCGGGCTTGGACTTCCTATGACACAAAGGGTCATAGAAGAGCATGAAGGAAGGGTCGAATTTTACAGCACATTAGGCAGAGGTAGCGAGGTAAGAATAATCCTGCCAGTAAAATAGAGAGGTAATTTATGGCAGTTGTAATAGTAATTGATGATGAAAGTCGCCAGAGGGAAATCTTAAAGACGATCCTTGAAGATGAAGGATATGAAGTTCATACTGCAGCATCTGCAGAAGAAGGGCTTGAACTCATAAAGGCACTGAATCCTGATGTTGTTATCACAGATGTAAGGATGACAGGAATGAGCGGCATGCAACTTTTAGATGTCATACCCCAGGATTTTAAACCAGCTATCATAATAATGACGGCATACGGAACCATATCATCAGCTGTGGAGGCTATAAAAAAGGGTGCCTTTGATTATCTAACTAAGCCTCTTGAAAAGGATATGATTGTTTTAACTGTTAAGAAGGCTGCAGAGAAGAGCCAGCTTCTGAAAGAAAATCTAATGCTAAAGAATGCCCTTTTTGAAAAATTTAAAATAGAGGGCATCGTTGGAAAATCAAAAAAGATGAAAGAAGCAATAGATGTAATTAAAAAAGCAACTCCTACATCTGTAAATGTCTTGATAATTGGAGAAAGCGGCACTGGCAAAGAACTTATTGCAAGGGCAATTCACTATAATAGTCCGCGGCGGAGTTACCCATTTACAGCAATCAACTGCGCAGCCATACCAGAAAACCTGATAGAAAGTGAGCTTTTTGGCTATGAGCCAGGTGCATTTACGGGTGCTACTCATAGGAAGATCGGGATATTTGAATCGACCGATAAGGGGACAATCTTTCTCGATGAAATAGGCGATCTGCCTATGTTAACCCAGACAAAACTACTGAGAGTTTTGCAGGAAAAAGAAATAAGAAGGCTCGGCGGCAAAGAAAACATAAAGATTGATGTAAGGATAATAACTGCAACGAATAAAGATTTAGAAAAAGAGGTTTCCAGAGGGAACTTCAGGGAAGACCTTTATTACAGGCTTAAGGTAATTACTGTTGAACTACCACCATTAAGAGAAAGAAAAGAGGATATCCCATCCCTTGTAGATTTCTTTATTGATAAGTATAACAAGGAATTCGGAAAGAGGATAAAAGGGGTAACGGACAGCGCAATGAATGCGCTTATGAATTATTACTGGCCTGGCAATATTCGACAGCTCGAATCTGTCATAGAAAGGGCTATAATATTGAGCGACTCAGATACTATTAGCTTGAACGACTTAAAGGGTGAACTAAAAATCCCGATAGGAGGAAAAACACTTGATATAGAAATACCTGACACCGGCATTAACTTTGAAGAGCTCGAAAAGGAATTAATAAAAAAGGCAATGCTTAAAGCAAATAATGTGGCAACAAGGGCAGCAAGGCTGCTCGGAATGAGCTATAAAACATTCTGGTACAGGCTCGAAAAATTTGGCATCAACACCCCAAAAGAGGATTACCCTCCTGAAAAAAGAAAGATAGACTGAAGTATAATCATTAAACTCAAAATCAAATTAGTTTGTAAAATTGTTAAATATTACTGCTTCCATTTTTAGAGTCATGCTGGAATAAAATATGCTATAAAGTGCCCTGCCAAGAATAAGTAATTCCTTAAAAGAAGGGAGGTGACATTAGTGAAAAGGTTTGCGATATTGCTTATAGCAGCGCTTTTTATATTTGGACTTACTGCAACCCAGTTTGTTGGAGATGCCTCAGCATATCCTAACATGACCGAGAAAAAAGAGGAGCCTGCCAAAACAACTGAGAAAAAAGTAACAGTTAAGCAGATTTCTGGAGATGTCTCAGCCATTGATGCAGCAGCAAAAACGATTACCGTAAAGGGGAAGAAGGCAGAAATTACAATAACAGCAGATGAGAAAATGCTGAAAGATGTAAAGGTTGGAGACAAGGTTACAGTAAAGTACACTGAGCAGGATGGCAAGAATGTAGCAAAGAGCATAACTGTCAAACCAGCAGAGAAACCAGCAGAGCCAGCAAAACCGGCTGAACCTACAAAGAAGAAAAAGGCTATAGAGGGATGTTAGTATGTAAGAGATGGGGGTTACTTCACCCTCATCTCTTATTGTTTTTAAATCCAGCCCGAAAATCTCTTAAAAGTCGAACCAAAAAAACAAGAATTTTTGACCTTTTTCAAATTAGTGAGATAAAATATGCAAATAATTTTAATTATTTAAGGAGGACTTATAATAATGATCAAGATTAAGCCGGCAGACAGGGTCAAAAACCTTCCGCCATATCTATTTGCTGCTATAGACAAAATGAAGCAGGAGGCTATATCAAAAGGAGTTGACCTGATAGACCTTAGCATCGGTGACCCAGACATTCCAACCCTAAAACATATAGTGGATGCCATGAAGATAGCAGTCGAAAAACCAGAAAATCATAGATATCCTTCTTACGAAGGCATGCTCAACTATAGAGAGGCTGTTGCAAACTGGTATAAACAGAGATTTAATATAACATTAGACCCGAAGACAGAAGTACTTTCCTTAATAGGCTCAAAAGAAGGCATTGGACATATACCGCTCGCATTCATTAATCCAGGAGATGTTGTGCTCGTTCCATCACCCGGCTATCCAGTCTATGCTATTGGAACCCTGCTTGCTGGAGGTGAACCTTATATCATGCCACTCAGGGAAGAAAACGGATTTCTGCCCGACCTGAAATCCATCCCTAAGGACATTATCGGAAAGACTAAATTGATGTTCATAAATTATCCAAATAATCCTACAGCGGCATCTGCTACAGAGTCATTTTTCAAAGATGTGGTGGCATTTGCTGAAAGATATAATATAATTGTTTGTCATGATGCTGCCTATTCAGAGATATATTATGACAACAAAAGACCAATAAGCTTTTTAAATATCGAAGGAGCAAAGGATGTTGGAATAGAATTCCATTCTCTTTCAAAGACATACAATATGACCGGATGGAGGATCGGATTTGCAGTTGGCAATAAAGATGTTATCGCCGGTCTCGGTAAGATAAAGACAAATCTTGATTCAGGGGTATTTCAGGCAATTCAAGAGGCATCAATCGTTGCACTCAAAACAGAGGATTCTGTTTTATCACAAATCAGACTAACTTATCAGGAGCGTAGAGATGTCCTTTATCAAGGACTTTCTGACATTGGCATCAAGACAAACAAGCCCGATGCCACATTTTATCTATGGGCAAAAGTCCCCTCTAATTTTGATTCTCAGGGATTGGTTGCACATTTGCTCGAAAAGGCAGGAGTGCTTTGCACACCTGGCATAGGATTTGGTGCACATGGAGAGGGTTACATAAGATTTGCGCTGACCCAGAATAAAGACAGGATTAAAGAGGCAGTAGAAAGGATCAAAAAGGCATTATAGCAATCAAAGGAATAGCAATGAATCCTGAGCAGGATCCTAAGATTTCTACTGTTTATATTGGTATAGGCTCTAATATTGGCGACAGGGAATTTAACTGCCGTGATGCAATAAGAAAGATGCAAGAGAGAGAAATTAATATTAAAAAAAAATCATCAATGTATGAGACAGAGCCATGGGGTCTGAAAGAACAGCCTAAATTTATCAACATGGTGGTAGAGGCTGAAACTCATCTATCACCTGAGGAACTGTTAAAGACCCTTAAAGATATTGAAAAAGAAATGGGTAGAACAGAAGCTATCAAGTGGGGTCCTCGAATAATTGATCTTGACATTTTGTTTTACAATGATATATTAATTGACATGGAAAACCTTCATATACCACATCCATTGCTTCACAAGAGGGACTTTGTTCTTGTCCCTCTTTGTGAAATTGCCCCTGAGAAGGTGCATCCTGTTTTAAAAAAGAGTATCAGACAGCTAAAAGAGGCCCTCAATGCTTAAGACATTAAATATAAAGAGCAGGGCAAAAACAGAATTTATTGACATTACCGAAGACATTCGACAGATAATTAAGGAATCTGGCCTTAAAAATGGAATTTGTTATATTTACGTGCCTCATACTACTGCAGGCATTACTATAAATGAGGGAGCAGACCCAACTGTGAAAAGGGATATCCTCTCTACACTAAACAGACTGATACCATTTGAAGGTGATTATCAGCACATGGAAGGAAACTCTGCTGCCCATATAAAATCAACTATGGTTGGTGTATCTCTCTTTGTCATTGTTGAGGATAACCGCCCTATCCTCGGCACATGGCAATCAATATACTTTTGCGAATTTGATGGACCGAGACACAGAAGAGTGATTGTTAAGATAGATTAGGGCTTAACTTGCCAAAGTATTCTTCAATCCTGTAAAATACTTAAAAAAGATTAGGAGGTCTTGTCTTGAAGGAAAATATTCATCCCAATTATAAAGAGGCAAAAGTTGTATGCGCCTGTGGAGAGACATTTACCACAAGGTCAACTAAGGAGAGCATTCATGTTGATATATGCTCAAAATGCCATCCCTTCTTTACAGGCAAACAAAAGATTGTTGATGCAGAAGGAAGGGTAGAGAAGTTCAAAAGAAAATACGCTCAAAAATAGAACCTTGAAGAATAAGGGATTAGGGTTTATGGATTTATCTAAATTCTAATCCCTTTTTATTGGAAAAAAATGAAAAATATAGGTGGACAAGCAGTAATAGAAGGAGTGATGATGAAATCCACTCGGGGGTGGAGTGTTGCCGTCAGAAATCCGAACGGAGAAATCAGTACCAAAACGGTCATACTGAAGAGTCAACCCTCGATTGCAAAATTACCTATTATAAGGGGAATTGTAGCACTCCTTCAGGCATTATCAATAGGGATAAGGGCACTCGAGTTTTCCGGAAGTGTTGCATATGGGGAAAAAGATGGTGTTAAGCCTATAACTAAATTCGGTATGTTTATATCCATCTTAGTTGCCTTTGTACTTGCCATTGTCCTTTTCAAATTTCTTCCTCTTTTACTTACATCTCTTTTAGGTAATCTCTCTAATAAGATTTCTGAAAATTCCTTTATATTCAATCTAATTGATGGTCTGCTTCGTGTAGGAATCTTCTTTCTATATATAATGACAATCGGCTTATGGAAGGAGATGAAGAGGATATACGAGTATCATGGGGCTGAACATAAGGTCATACACGCATATGAACACGGAGTGAGTCTCACAGTAGAAAATGTAAAGAATTATAAACCCTTTCACCCGAGATGCGGAACAAGCTTTTTATTAATCGTAATGATTGTTAGCATATTACTATTCATGCTCATTCCTCAGAATTGGTCTTTTATAGATAAGCTATTGTCAAGGCTCATATTAATACCCGCAATAGCCGGAATTTCTTATGAAATGCTGAGGATCTCGGCTAAATTCAAGGACAACCAAATAATAGGCTTGATGGTGCTTCCCGGACTTATTCTTCAGAGGCTGACAGCAAAGGAACCGGATGATTCACAGATAGAGGTCGCAATTGCAGCATTATCAGAGGTCCTTAAATTGGATACCAAAGAGGTTTAAAGTCTATGATAGAAAAGCTTTTAGTTATTGAAGAAAAATTCGAAGAGTTGACCGCTGAGCTCACAAAGCCTGAGGTACTATCTAATGCCCAATTATACCAGAAATATTCCAAGGAACGTTCTGAACTATTGCCCATTGTCCAAAAGATTCATGAATATAAGAAGCTACTGTCTGACATGACAGACGCTGAGGATATTATCAGGAGTGGAGATGGTGATTTAAGAGAACTCGCTCAGGAAGAGCTCGAAGAGCTTAAAAAGAAAAAGCCCATTTTAGAGCAGGAACTAAAAATAATGTTACTACCAAAAGACCCGAGAGATGAAAGAAATGTCATTTTAGAAATCAGGGCAGGCACTGGTGGTGAAGAAGCAGCCCTTTTTGGAGCAAGCCTATTCAGGATGTATTCAAAATATGCAGAGTCAAAGAGATGGAAAATAGAGGTCATTGACTCTAATCCAACAGGTCTTGGAGGATTAAAAGAGATAATAGCAAATATAACAGGCAAAGGCGCATACAGCAGGCTCAAATATGAAAGTGGAGTCCATAGAGTCCAGAGGGTACCTGTTACAGAAGCCTCCGGTAGGATCCATACATCAGCGGCAACAGTTGCTGTATTGCCAGAGGCAGAAGATGTTGATATAAAAATAGAAGAAAAAGACCTGAGAATAGACACATTCTGCGCATCAGGACCCGGGGGGCAGGGAGTAAATACGACATACTCTGCAGTAAGGATTACCCACATACCAACAGGAATGGTTGTTCAATGTCAGGATGAAAGATCTCAAATAAAAAACAGGGAAAAGGCAATGAAGGTCTTGAGGTCAAGACTTCTTGATCTCGAAATGGAAAAAAAAGAGAGGGAGAGGGCTCTGGAGAGAAAGACTCAGGTCGGCACAGGCGATAGAAGTGAAAGGATAAGGACTTATAATTATCCCCAAAATAGGGTAACGGACCACAGAATAGGTTTAACGCTCCATAAACTTGAACAGGTTTTAGAAGGTGATCTTGATGAGATTATTGATGCCCTTATAACGCACTATCAGGCTGAAAGGTTAAAGGAATTATAAGTATAGATTGAGGCTCATTGGTGGATCAGCTAAGACCGATTTATTTATAGGCATTACCCCATTAATGTTAGGCTAAAAAAAGGGCATTCCTGAATACCTAAGGAATGCCCCTCTAATCTCCATCTATCTCTACACCATCAATGCTCTAACTCTACCCCAGCCGTCTCTTCCCTAACAGATACTGCTATTTTGTAAAGCACTGTAAGGATAAGAAAACCAATTGCCCATACCCCTATTGTAATAATTGTCTCAGGAACTGTAGGCCAGTATTCAAATATCCTTTCAAATGGATTGGGGACAAACCCTCCTATAACAAGACCAAAACCTTTATCAATCCATAAGGATAGAAACATGGCTATACATGCCAATACAAGGGTCTTTTCATTCCTCCTAAATGCCGGTATTAATAACAGGACGAGAGAGACTATAGCGAGAATGCTTGAAGTCCACATAAGAGGAACAAGTTTATTATGTCCCTCTACACCAAAGTATAGATATTCAAAAGGATGTGCATGCCCTGGTATTCCACTGTATGTTGCAGTAAATATCTCAAGCCCAAGGAAAAAAACATTAGCAATCATTGCATAAGTAACCGTCTTTCCTAATGCCTGAATAGGCTCCTGACCAGGATCAAATTTTGTATACCTTCTTACTATAAGTGCGAGGATTATCAGGAGGGCAGGACCGCCTGCAAATGCTGATGCCAGAAATCGGGCTGCCATTATCGCACTTAGCCAGAAATGCCTTCCTGGTAACCCTGCATAAAGAAACGCCGTTACAGTATGGATACTTATAGCCCAAGGGATAGAAAGATATATAAGGGGCTTCACCCATGCAGGTGGCTTTACACCCTTTTTGTCGGCATGAAGGGTCGTCCAGCCAATAATTATATTCAGGGCAAGATAGCCTCCCAAAACGACACTATCCCAGAACATTATAGAATTTGGAGTCGGATGAAGAACTACATTCATTATCCTCATAGGCTGTCCCATATCAACGAATATAAAGAGTATGCACATCGTAACAGCAGATACTGCCAGAAACTCACCCAGTATTACAATCTTTCCATATTTTTTGTAGTCATGCAGATAGTACGGAATGACAAGCATAACTGCAGAAGCTGCAACACCAACGAGAAAGGTAAACTGTCCAATGTAAAGACCCCATGACACATCTCTACTTAAACCAGTAATGCCAAGACCATACTTAAACTGCTGAAGATATGTTAATGTGCCTATGCCGGCAACAGCGATCAGAAAGAATATCCATGTCCAATATCTCCTGCTACCTGTTAGAGCCTTCTCAAACATTCTCGGCACCTCCTATTTTGTAATATAAACCAGGTCTTGTACCAAGTTCAGGCTTTCGCCTTATAGTGTAGTTTTCCCTCAGGAGCCTCCTGATTTCTGAATCAGGATTATTAAGGTCGCCAAATACTATTGCACCATTTGATGCCTCAACACATGCAGGTGGCAAACCCTTGTCAAGCCTTTCTGAGCAAAATGTACACTTCTCAACAACACCTATCATCCTCGTGGGGAATTTTGGGTTAACTTCCTTTATATGCGGCCTCGGATCCCTGTAATTAAAGCTTCTTGCGCCATATGGACATGCTGCCATACAGAATCTGCATCCAATACAACGGTGATAATCCATTAACACGAGACCGTCTTCTTTTCTTTTAAAGGTAGCCTTTGTAGGACATACCCTTACACATGGCGGATTTTCGCAATGGTTGCAAAGCAAAAAGAATGGCATGTGCTCGTATTTTTCAGCAATGTACTTGTCTTCCTGCTCCGGGAATGCATGCCCGAACTCTTCAGTCCATATCCATTTAATCTCGTCCTTGGGATTGCCAAATGCCGGAACATTATGGATACTATGGCATGCATGGATAATCCTCTTTATATCTTCTTCTGACTTTACCTTTTCCATATCAATGAACATACCCCATCTCTTAGCAGTGAGCCTGCTGGGAGTTTTACTGAACTGAGACGCCTCTAATTTCTCTATTAGAGCGCCTGTAGAAGCAACACCCAAACCATATATAGCTGATGCACCCATTATTTTAAGAAACTGTCTTCTATTCATTATTTGCCTCCTTAGGCTCCAGGTGGCATGTCCAGCAATAAGGCTTAACTGCCACGTAATTATGACACTCATCGCAAAACTTCTTCTTATTAGAATGGCAGTTCATGCAGGTATTCTGGAGATTAATATCATAAGTCTTTCCATCAGATGCAATATAAAGCCTGTTACCCTCCCTTAGTGCTGAATCCCTCCATTTATTGAGCAAAGTCATATGCTCTGCCCTCATAAACTCTTTTGACTCAACACAATGTTTTACTTCCATTGCCTGAATCACCGGGGTATCGAGTTTTGGCTCAGGTTTCACCATAGCCTTTCCTATATTGTTATAAAAAGGGAAAGTAGCAAAAAGGAGAAATATTATGATCCCTGTAATTACCTTACCGCTATCATACATAATTAAGCGCCCTCCTTTCCTGGAAGTGGTTCAAGTCTTAAGTCTGTTGTCCTCTCTTTCTCTCCTTTCATCACAAGGGCATTTGCTACCAGCTCTGAAACCCCAGCAACAGCTACTCCAGGAACCCAGTAATCCATTGAAGCTGAGAGGGTAGCCCTATCAATGGCACAGACATTAGCAACCAGATTCACTCCATACTTCTCATGGACATATTTCACTGCATTAGCCCTCGGCAGTCCACCTCTCATCCTCAATTCCATATTTTCTGAAGCATTAAGACCCGTGCCGCTCCCACAGCAGAATGTCTTTTCTCTTATTGTATTTTCAGGCATTTCATAAAAATGGTTGCAAACGTTCTTGATTACATATCTTGGCTCTTCAAACATCCCCATGCCTCTTGATGTATTACAAGAATCGTGAAAGGTCACTTTAAGATGATCATTTCTGCTCTTGTCTAATTTCAGTTTCCCATTTTTTATCAGGTCAGCAGTAAACTCAGTTACATGAACCATCTTTGTGGTTTTTGCATTCTCAAATACAGTACCTGTAATAGGAGACCTGGGAACTTCAAGGAAATCAGCCGGCCCATTCCATGTATCCATATATTGATGGATAACCCTCCACATGTGACCACATTCCCCACCCAAAATCCATTTGACTCCGAGCCTCTTTGCCTCAGCATAAATCTTGGCGTTAAGTCTCTTTGCCATCTCATTTGAGGTAAAGAAACCGAAGTTTCCGCCTTCAGATGCATATGTGCTCCATGTATAGTCAAGACCTATCTCATGGAATAACATCAGATAACCCATTGCAGTATAAACTCCTGGCATAGCAAACAGGTCTCCTGATGGAGTAACAAACAATATCTCTGCGCCCTTTCTGTTGAATGTCGGGTTAATTCTTATCCCTGTTATGCTCTCTATGTCATCGAGCATCATCTCGATATTGCTTTTTATAGTATGTGGCTCAAGCCCCAGGTGATTACCCTTCATATAACAGTTTGCTACAGGTCCTGCTATCCAACCCAATTGCAGTCCGAGCAGATTCGTAAGCTCCCTACCCATCATTGTTATTTCTGCCTGATCTATCCCGTATGGGCAGAATACCGAACACCTGCGGCACTCTGTACACTGGTAATAGTAATACCATAGTTCCTTTAAAACATCCTCTGTAAGCTCCCTCGCACCTGCAGTCTTTCCAAACACCTTTCCGCCTGTTGTAAAGTATCTTCTGTAAACTGACCTCAAAAGCTCTGCCCTCAAAACAGGCATATTCTTTGGATCACCTGAGCCCAAATAGAAATGGCACTTATCAGCGCAAGCTCCACATCTGACACATATGTCCATAAATACATGGAAAGAACGGTACCTCTGTAGTCTCTCCTTAATGCCATTCAGAACAATCTCTTTCCAATTCTCTGGAAGATTCCAGTTCTCATCCACAGGTCTCCACTCATGAATATTAGGGAATCCCACAACCTCGAGGTCCTTTGCCTTTGCAGGATGGCAGTACATATGCTCCCTGATCTCAACAGGGGTGCTCATCCAATCGGTCTTAGGAGGCTTAAAATCTATTTGTAACAAATCCTTTGGTTTCGCAGTAAACTTTGCCATTTCTCACTCCTTTTCAACTGGTATTTCAGCCATTTTCATTTTGTCCCTGAACTCTTCCTCATACTCCTCATATGTATGAACCTCTACAGGGTAATTCCATGGGTTGATATGCCTGAACTCCCTGCTGTTAGCCTGCATATTTCTTGTTGGACTGAGGAAGACCCCACCCATATGCACAAGCTTACTGAAAGGAAAATAGGCGAATAATGTGCTTACAAGCAGGAGATGAACATAGAACAATGCACTTACACCCTCAGGGACAGTAGGAGCAAAACTCACAAGACCCATTGTAAGTTGCTTAACACCAACAATGTCTGTCTTGAAGAAATACCTCATCAATATCCCTGTCGAAGCAATTCCCATAATCAAAAATAGAGGGAAATAGTCAGCCGGGAGAGATATGTATCGCACCTGTGGGATATAAATCCTCCTTATAAATAGGTATGTTGCTGCTGCCAGAAGAACCACACCTGTAAGTAAAAGTCTCGGGGCGCCTATTTGCAAAAAGCCATCGAATGTCTCCAACAGATGAAGATAGGATGGTGTCGGTTCAGCAAAAAGCCTTATATGTCTTATAAGGACGATAAAAAAAGAATAGTGGAATGCGAGTCCGGCCAGCCATAGCCACTTGGTTGAGCCATAAACAAACCTTGAGTTGTCTCTCAACTCACCCTTTAAGTTTCTAAAGAGAGACCTGAATAAAAAGACCTCCAGTGCCATCCTCCCAACAACCTGCAATGGGCTGGAAGGATTCTCCAACTTGTTCTGCTTTATCCACGAAAGTGATTTTTGCTGACCGCATGTTGTAGGAATGCAAAATGGAACGGGTGATTTTGCCCATTTCACAACGCGATAAACAATGCCAATAAGAAAGACAAGGAGAGCCATGTAAGGTATCACAACACCGAAAAGAAATTGCAGATTTGCGCTCACCCCCACAACAGCAACCAGGACAAGAAGGATTACTGCTGCTAATGGAAATATTATTTTCATCTACTCACCTCTTTCTGATTTATTGCCTTTTGAGAGTATCTCTTCAAGGTCAACATCCTTATACTTTGCTTCAAATATCTTATTTGCCCTCTCCAGTAACTTATATGTCATGTTTCTGAGCTCATTTGCCTTAAGGTCATAGATCTTTTCTCTACATTTCATGTACAGATCAAAGCAAAGCATCAAGAGATCGTCAACCCTCTTGTCAAAGGCTTTTAGTTCATAGGCTAATTGTGCGGAATTGATCTCGTTTTTTAAACCCTCACTTACAATCTCCTTAAGATGAAGAATAAAAGAGAGGGCATCAGAAGGCGCAAAACCCTGAATCGCCCTTATCCTGATAATATCATCAAGGGCCTTTGGTATTTTGTTGTCGCTGCCGCTCAAGATATCCCCTAAAATTGAATCCATTGCATTATAAATCGTGCTTCCCACAGGATTAGCGAATCGATCTTTTTGTCTTTTTAGAAAAACAGCGGTGTCTTGGGGATATGTCTCAAGGATTGAGTCAAACCACTTTGCCAAAATGGCTTGCCTCTTTTCTGACAGGAGCTCATTCAGATTCATATTCTGTATGATGCCTCTCCTCCCCGTTCAAATAAATTTTGAACCATCACTTCTGCATTCAGACTAAGGACGACTATTTAGTGTCATCCTTAGTCTAAATATCTCAAGCTATACGCAACCTGTTGGCTTTGGAAGGCCAGCATATCTGCATGCCTGCTTTGCAGGTCCATCAGGAAAGAGTTCATACAGATACTTGGTATTGCCTTTCTCAGGTCCCATAACCTTGGCAATCTCTTTAACGAGGATTTTTATCATAGGAGCTATCTGGTATTTGGCATAGTAATCTCTAAGGAAGTTTATAACCTCCCAATGTGCATCTGTAAGAGTTATACCATCTTTGCTCGCCATGAACTCGCCAAGTTCCTTACTCCAGTCATCAAGATTGGTGATATAACCATCCTCATCTACCTCAATTTGTTTTCCCTGAAATTCAATGTGTGGCATTTCGCTACCTCCTTTCTTTGTTTTAGATTTGTGATTATACAATAATCAATAATTATATTCAAATATTCAAACCAAAAAATGCTATGAAAAATAATACAGGTCTGCACTTTGCGTCAAATAAAATTATCTTATAAATTAATTTGATATTTTTATTATTTCTATCGTTTCTCTGGCTATATCACCCACTGTCTTCTTTTGTAATTCGTGGTCTCTATAAAAATTTATAATGCTGTTATCTTCTGACAGGCTCATTATATCCTTCAACAGTTCTCTCATCCCCAATTTCCCGCTTGTCCATACTGCATATGCCCGAACAGAAGGATTTTTGTCAAAAAGCATCTGTCTCATCTCTTTTGATATAAATACCAACAGATCAGGCCTTACTTCGGCTATCCTGCCCATCGCCCATAAAACCCCTGCCCTGAACATATCCTCTTCCTTGAATGACCAGACGATAGGAACGATATCAGAAAACTCATCGGGGTTGCCTCTTATAATCTCTCCTAACATTTCTGCAGCACTCCAGCCTATTCCTCCTGACTCTTCCCCCATTGACCATAGTAACCTTCTTACTGTATCCCTTATAATATCTATCTTTCTTTCACGAGATAATTTACCTGCAATAAAGCCCATAGCTTCTATGGCTCGCCAGCTGATGACATCATCCTTATCATAAGACAGGGATATAATGCGCCTTATCACAGACTTGTCCTTGCCTGCAATCTCAGCAATTTCATCATAAGAGCATTTATTCAGAAGGTAAATGATTTTTCCCTTAAGATCACCTTTATGTTCTACCTTTTGCTTAACGGTCTCTCTTTTATGCTGATGCTCAAAGGCATCGTATCCTTTAAGCCTGATAAAGACAAGCTTTCCACGCACCTCTCCCATGCCAGCTGAATAAATCCTCACATGATTCCTTAAATCGTAATCCATATCCTCTGCCTGATAATCTATATCCTGGCTCATATTTCCTATGTCCCAATCGCCCTTTGCCATTGCTAAAGCCTCCATATAAGCCTCTCCGGTATTATGTCCAGTAGGGTCGCATACATAAACCGCTCCGCATACGCATCTGCCTCCAAGCACATCTCCAAATTCTGTCTTTATTGACTCTGGGCGATTTATATAACGGCTGCAAAACGGACATTCTGGCGAATACTTATTCATGTCGAATCCTCTTTTCTTTATATTCCTCTGCCCTTTTTATCATCCCATCTATCCACTCCTGTGCTCCAAGGGCATGGATGTGCGTATAGGTGCCAAATACATTCTTATAAAAGAATCCATCCATTTTATTCCATATTCCATGACCTCTCCTCATTTTAAAGGCAGCCTTTACATTGGCATTTTCATTAATCAATGGCCTTGAATAATGAAATTCATGTCCATGAAGAATAGTTCCCTTAGGGAAAAAGGGGTTTTCTGTTTCTACTTCAACGACGGTATATCCATGCGCCTGTGGTTTTTTATTCATGTAAAAAACTATCGGGAAGATACCAACCATCGGATATCTTTTACCTTCTACAACAATCGACTCACCCAAAAACATCAGCCCGCCGCACTCGGCATAAATAGGGAGACCATCCTCTGCTGCCCTTAATACAGATTCTCTGAACAACCTGTTTTCAGCAAGCCTTATTGCATTTGTTTCTGGAAATCCTCCCCCAATGTATAATGCATCTATTTCTGGAAGAGACCTGTCCTCAATTGAGTTTATGTCAACAATCTCAGCCCCGCTCCTCTGGAGTTCCTCTATATTTTCTGGATAGTAAAACTGAAATGCAGAATCCCTTAAAACCCCGATCTTCACACCTTTACCATTAGATGATAGATGGCAGCAATCTGATTGAATAAAGACCTTTTTCTGTGTTTCGATGTTATTCAGTCTTTCTGCATTTTTTGCAATATGCAATATCTTATCAATGTCAATATATCTTTCAGCAATACTTTCTGCAAATGAGATTGCACTTTTTATGTCTGGATGCTCCTGATATGGTGTCAATCCCATATGACGTTCTGGCATATTGCTTGAGATAAGCTTTGGTATCGCACCAAGCACAGGAACTTGGCAATATATCTCTATAGCTTCCCTTATAATTGCCTCATGACGACCGCCTGCTATCTGGTTGAGTACAACCCCTTTTATCTTCACATCTTTATCAAAATTAATACATCCTTGAATCAGTGCCGCAGTAGTCCTCGTCATCTTTGTACAGTCCACGATTAAGATAACAGGTGCATTTAGAAGCTTTGCGAGTTCCGCTGTACTGTACGAACCAAGAGCATCCATTCCGTCATAAAGCCCTCTATTGCCCTCAATGACAGCGATATCCCCATTAAAATGGGTGATAAATGAATTTATAACGCTTTCCTTTGAAATCAGAAATGGATCGAGATTATAGCAAGGACTATTTGCTGCTACAGACATCCATCCAGCATCGATAAAATCAGGACCTTTTTTAAAAGGGACAACCCTTAAACCTTTTTTAGACCTCAAGGCAGATATTATTCCAAGAGATAACGTCGTCTTACCACTTCCGCCCCTGAGGCCGGCAATAATCAATCTCGGATAATTATTCATTCAATATTATAACCGAATTAGCCTACTACATCTAAGCTTCTTATCCTTAACTTCACACCGAGAGAATCAGCAATCTCCCTGCATTTTTTTATATCAACATCTTCCATCTCCACAACAGTTACCTGAACTTCAGGGACATATTTTTTCGCCTCTCTTATAAAATCCAAAACTCCCTTAAATGCGTTCTTAAAAATAGGATTACATATCTTTTCGTAAGTCTTTTCATCATGCGCATCAAGGCTTATTGATATAGAATCCACCAATGACTGCAATTCTGGGAGTATATTTCTTTTGTGAATCAGATTTCCATGACCATTTGTATTTATCCTGACCCTTCCACCATTGTCTTTTATCCATGATGCTACCTGTTTGACTACATCGAGCCTCAAGAGTGGCTCTCCATAACCACAAAATACTATCTCTTTATATCTCTTTGGGTCACCAATTGCAAGTTTTATTTCATCTACTGTTGGCTCGTGCTCAAGCCTAAGGTTGTGACCTTTTACATAATCAGAGTGAAATCTCACACAGAATGTGCATTTACTTGTGCACCTATTTGTAATATTTAGATAAAGGCTATCCCTAATCTCGTAAGCAATCTCACCCTTTGGAAGTTCCCCAATCTTAAATAGCCTCTTGGCATTCAGTGAGGTTATCCTTTTTACATCTTCAAAAGATATACCTCTAATTTCTGCGATAACCTTGGCTGTCTGTACAATAAATGCAGGTTCGTTCCTCTTTCCCCTGTAAGGCTCAGGTGTTAGATAGGGAGCATCGGTCTCTATTAATAAGTAGTCATCAGGAATAACCTTAACAATCTGTCTTAATCTTTCCGCATTTTTAAATGTCACAGGTCCAGCAAAGGATATATAAAAACCCATCGCCATAGCCCTCTCAGCCATCTCGATGTCTCCAGAAAAACAGTGCATTACCCCCCTCGAAATACCCGATTCCTCGAGTATCTTCAATGTATCCATCCTGGCTTCCCTGCTATGTATAACGACCGGCAAATCAACCTCTTTTGCATAGAAAAGCTGTTTTTTAAAGACATCTCTTTGAACATCCCTCGGGGAATGGTCGTAATGATAATCGAGTCCTATTTCACCAATAGCGACAACCTTACTTCCAAGTGATGTCCAATCTTTTATCTGCTCAAATATCTTCTCAGAAAAATCACTTGCATCATGAGGATGAATCCCGACTGTTGCAAAAACAAAATCGTATTTATTCGCAAGCTCCACCGCCTTTTTACATCCCTTGAAATCTGAACCAACAGTTATAATAGCCTCCAGACCGGCATCCCTTGCCCTTTTGATAACTTCATCTATATCCCTTTTAAAGGAATCCATCTCAAGATGACAATGCGTGTCTATCATCAATTTCTCCTATCAGAAGGTTATATTCATGCACCAAATTTTTTGAGCCTTAATGAATTTGCAAGTGCAAGCGGCATTAAATTTACCGCTGGAAAGATGCCGAGCTCGCCTTTTGTGCATTCTCGCTCGGAAAAACCAGAACATAAACCGCCTAAGACATACGGAGATTTTAAAAGGACTGGCACCGGATGCCAGCTATGGCTTTTAAGTATCGATGGAGTTGAGTGATCACCAGTAATGATAAGGACATCGGGTTTTAACTCAAGTATCATTGGAAGCAGGCTGTCAAAATGCTCTATCTGTTTTACCTTTCCATCAAAGTTACCATCCTCTCCATAAGAATCTATCTTTTTGACATGCAGAAAGAAAAAGTCATAATCGTCGTAATTTTGCCTTAAAAACCTTATCTCATCCTCAACGCCACCCTCAATAGCAGGGGTATCCATTCCTACAAGCCTTGCAAGACCCCTGTACATTGGATATGTGGCTATTGCTAATGCCTTTAATCCATAGGCATCTTCAAAAGAAGGCAGATCAGGCATCTGTGCAAAGCCCCTTGTCAAAATGAAGTTTGCCTTTTCCTCATTTCTTAGTATCTCGTGTGCAGAGCTAATTAATTTCTCAACAACCCTTGCCACCTTCTCTGCATTTTTTGACAGTGGTGTCAGAGGTGCTGGGGGTTTTCCTTCTTTCTGTGGGTCAGTATCAGGCAATAATGATGCATCAGGCTCGAGTTCATCTGGAAATCTTATCAATACAGCAAATCTATGTTCCATACCCGGGGCAAAAACTATTTTTACATTATCAATACCCTTTATTTCATCTTGTAACCTCTCTGTGAGTCTTCTGCTTTGCTCTGTTGGAATCCTGCCTGCCCTCCTGTCAACAATAATTCCATCTTTTATCGTTGCATAGTTGCACCTAATCGCAACATCTGTCTTTTTGACCTCTAAACCGAGCCCCAATGCCTCCAATATCCCCCTTCCAATAGTATATTTAATCGGATCGTATCCAAAAATACCCAGATGCCCCGGACCACTTCCGGGCGTTATTCCATAAGAAACAGGGATATGGAGTCCACAGGCTGATTCTTTTGCAAGCGAATCAAGATTGGGAGTATTTGCGGATTCAAGCTCTGTTTTGCCATCGATTGGGAGTCCTCCTATACCGTCGAGAACTACCATTACTATCTTTGTATTATTTTTCTGGATTAATGGCTTTATTAATTCCTGCATCATAAACTCCTTTTTGAGATGGATTTAAAAATAATATAAAGTAAGTGACTGTTTTTTGCAATAAAGACATTGAATAAAACATGGAATATTGTTTAAAAAATAGTCTTAATTGCCATGAATTTGATAATTTCGTATAATTGTTTTGTAGCTCAGAAGAAGAAATTATAGAAAGTCAAGAAATACAGGAGGCTGGCTATGAAAGAGGCGTTAATCATTATAGACATGCTTAATGACTTTGTGCTTGAAGGAGCACCGCTTGAAGTACCAGAAACGAGAAAGGTTATTCCGGCAATCAAAAGAGAGATAAATCACGCAAGGCAAAATAATATGCCTGTCATATATCTATGCGACACTCACGAACCAGATGATAAGGAATTCTCAAAATTCGGCTGGCCGCCTCATGCTGTAAAAGGTACAAAAGGTGCAGAGGTAGTGGATGAGTTAAAGCCTGAAGAAAATGATATTATAGTACCAAAGACAACTTACTCAGGTTTCTATAATACATCCCTTGATGATATATTAAAGGAACTTGGCATAGCCTCTTTGAGGCTTACAGGATGCGTTACTCATATATGCGTCTTGTTTACTGCATCTGATGCTGTACTGAGGGATTATAATGTGAGTGTTATAGGAGATGGTGTTGCTGGTCTATCCAGAGAAGACCACGAGGCTGCCTTGAGGATTATGAAAGACGTCCTCGGAATAAAAATAATTTAAGGAGCAAAAATGTTTCATACAGCTGAACCAGAAGATATTTTGAATGGAAAGATAACAGATGTCTATTTCGAAAGGACTTTAAGGATACTGAAGGCAAAGGGAGAAAACCCTCTTGTTAGGGCTGAATTCATTGCAAAGAGCTTTCCTGACAATTATCCATGGGCTATATTTGCAGGACTCGAAGAGGTCATATATCTTGTCAAAGACCTGCCCATTAAATTAAGGGCACTAAAAGAGGGCACGGTATTCTATCCGTATGAGCCTGTGATAGAAATAGAAGGAAGGTATCAGGACTTTTGCGTTTATGAGACCGCTATTTTGGGTCTCATATGTCAGGCATCAGGGGTAGCTACAAAGGCTGCAAGGTTTAAAATTCTTGCTGGCGAAAGGCCTGTCATAAGTTTTGGTGCAAGGAGGATGCACCCCATCTTAGCACCTATGATAGAAAGAAATGCATATATTGGTGGTTGTGATGGTGTATCTGTCGTAAAGTCAGGAGAGGTAATAGGAGAAGACCCGATGGGCACAATGCCTCATGCCCTGATAATATGCTTGGGCTCTACTGTAGAGGCGATTAAGGCTTATGATGAGGTAATAGAGCCAAAGGTAAAGAGGGTTGCATTAATTGATACATTTTTAGACGAGAAGTTTGAATGCCTGAATGTTGCAGAGGCGATGGGTGAAAAGCTCTTTGCAGTAAGATTTGACACACCCTCATCCAGAAGGGGAAATTTTTACAGGATCCTTGAGGAGTGCAGATGGGAATTAGACTTAAGAGGTTACAGGCATGTAAGGATTTATGTGAGTGGTGGCATTAAAGAGTCAGACATACCCATTCTGAATCCAGTTGTTGATGGTTACGGGATCGGCACATCAATCAGCAATGCACCTGTCATTGACTATGCAATGGATATAATGGATGTTGAAGGCAAACCCCTCGCTAAAAGGGGGAAATGGTCTGGCAGAAAAAGCGTTGTCAGGTGTTCTAATTGCAATAAAGGGATGATATTACCATTATTAGAAGGAGATGTTACCACGAGATGTGAGTGTGGGGGGTTGTTTCATGAGATCCTTAAACCTGTTATAGATAATGGTAATTTACTCGAACACCTTCCCACTCATAAAGAAATAAGGGATTATGTATTAAACCAGACAAAACAGTTAAGTATATAGATGGGTTACTTGAATAAAATAAAAGAGCTTGAAGAATTAGATAAAAGATATATATGGCATCCATTTACCCAGATGAAAGATTGGCTTTCATCAGAACCACTCATAATAGTTGAAGGAAGGGACTGCTTTTTAAAAGATGCATATGGAAAATGGTATATTGATGGTGTATCTTCTATCTGGGTTAATATCCATGGTCACAGAAGAAAAGAGATTGATGATGCCATTAAAGAACAACTCGATAAAATTGCCCATACAACCCTTTTAGGTCTATCTAATGTCCCTTCAATAAAACTTGCAGAAAGACTTATCAATATACTTAATTCCTCTTTCAAAGACAATAAGTTAAGCAAGGTATTTTATTCTGATAATGGCTCAACAGCCGTTGAGGTATCACTAAAAATGGCCTTTCAATACTGGAAACTAAAGGGAATAACAGGGAGGGATAAGTTTTTATCCCTTAAAAATGCTTATCACGGTGATACGATCGGGGCTGTCAGTGTTGGTGGCATAGACTTATTCCATAAGATGTTCAGTCCATTATTATTTGATACATTTAAGGCACCATCCCCATATTGTTACAGATGTGAATTAGGCTTGTGCCATCCTGATTGTTCTTTTGCGTGTCTCAATGAAATGGAAAAGATTTTAATGGCTCATCACGAAGAAATAGCAGCAGTTATTGTTGAACCTATTGTTCAGGGTGCAGGTGGTATGATTGTATGGCCAGATGGCTATTTAAGAGGGGTAAGGGATTTATGCAATAAGTATAATGTGCTTTTGATAGCTGACGAAGTCGCTACTGGCTTTGGAAGGACAGGTAAGATGTTTGCCTGTGAACACGAAAGGGTCATACCTGACATAATGTGCCTATCCAAAGGAATAACAAATGGCTATCTTCCATTGGCAGTAACCCTGACAACAGAAGATATTTTCAACGCCTTTTTAGGTGAATACAAAGAATTTAAGACATTCTTTCACGGACACTCCTATACAGGAAATCCACTGGCTTGTGCCTCTGCAGTTGCCTGTCTCGAAATTTTCGAAAAGGATGAAACCATTTCAAAGATGCAGCCTAATATCTCTCTTCTTGAAGATAGACTAAAAGAAATAAGCAATCTTCCTAATGTTGGTGATGTAAGGAACAAAGGACTCATGGCAGCAATAGAACTCGTTGCTGATAAAGATACAAAAGGCCAATATCCTGTTGAAAAGAGGATTGCATGGAATATATGTCTTAAGGCAAGAGAAAGGGGAGTCTTATTAAGACCCCTTGGAGATGTTGTGGTCATTATGCCACCCCTTGCAATATCAAATGATAACCTTGATAGATTGCTTGATGTAATAAAATGGGCAATTATTGAAATAACAGGCAATCAGTGATAATTCATTTTGTCCAGTACGGGCTGGAGATGTCTTCAAATGCTGATATTGCAGCCACTGCACCCTGACCAACTGCAGTGGCTATCTGCTTTATACCGCCTGTAACATCTCCAGCAGCATATACCATATCCATTGATGTCCTCTGTCTATTATCTGTCTTTATATAACCCTCTTCGATCAACTCAAGCCCGAGCATCTTTGCTATAGAATTATTTGGCTCATAACCAATAGCTATAAAAACACCATCAACTTCAATTAGTTTTATGGAATTATCCTTTACATTCTGTAACCTCACACCCACAACATGTTTACTGCCCAATATCTCTTTAACTACTGTATTCCAGTAAACAGGTATATTGCTTTCAAAAAGGCTCTTTTGAAGATACTTCTCTGCCCTTAGTGCATCCCTTCTGTGAACTAATGAAACTTTCGCGCCTAAATTATGCAGATACAACGCATCTGTAAGTGCTGTATTTCCACCTCCTACAACTATGACCCTTTTGCCGTCTTTATATAGATAACCATCACATGTGGCACAATAACTTACACCCCTACCCCTGAGATTTTCCTCTCCCTGGCAATTCAATCTCTTGTGTTCAGCACCTGTTGCTATGATAATTGCCTTTGCCTTGTACCTTCGACGATTTGTGGATAACTCAAAAAGACCACCCTTTCTCGTCACATCCTTTACATCCTCACCATCTATAATATGACAGTAATGAAGTGCCTGTTGATACATTACATCCACAAGTGTCTTTCCAGCTATCTGACTAAAACCAGGGTAATTCTCCACAATCGGTGTCACAAGCACCTGACCACCAACCATAGATCTTTCAAGGATTATTGATTTTAACCCACTCCTTCCTGCATATATCCCTGCAGTAAGTCCTGCAGGTCCCCCTCCAACAATAATTAAATCAGTTTCTATGACCTCACCAGAAATCGGGGCAAAACCTTTTTCAAATGACGATAAATTAATTACCTCCTCTACAAATATCTCGCCTGGTCTCACACCTGTTCCTATAGGGATATCATTTATGGCAGTAAAAGGAACGGTTACTATATGGTATTTATCAATATAATCCCTGTTTTCATACATCTCTATAATCTCAACGGAGATGATGTCTGGTCTTGCTATAGCAGCAGACACGGCATTTAATGCCTGTTGAGGACAGTAAGGACATGTAGGAGATACAAATACCTGTATATGCCTCTTTTCCTTTAGATGCAATAATCGCCTTACTGCATCTTGAGAAAGAATAGAGCCTCTCACAGAAACAAGTACAATAGCCATGATAAGTGTCCTTGCCTCTTCACCGAGAGGAGCACCAACAATGCTTATTTTAAACTTATCTGGATTTAACAAGAGGGTAGGGAACCTTGTTATAGCCTTATTTTTTGCATACTGATCATTGGACCTGAATATCTTTAAATTTATCTTATTTGTTGTCTTAGATATTCCTGTTAGAAACCCTTCTGTAAATTCGCTAAATTGATCCCCTTCTTTTACAAAAAGCTCTAAATAAACATCCTCTGTAAGCTCCTTGAAGGTCTCTTTAAGTATCTTTTTTGTCTCTTCAGGCAATATATCGTTTAGTTGTCTCTTCATTTTTGGCTCCTGCTCCAAATAATTATATCAAAACAAAAAAACATATACACATTCATCGTAAAATTTTATTTCTTTTTTCCCTGTTATAATTTTTTAAATAAATTAGTTCCTGATATCTAAAGCATTCAGACTCCATCGGGAAAATCGAGTTGTTATGATATAATGGCTCATCAAGATCATATTTAGAAGACCCCTTGTCCTCTTCAAATAATTCAGAAGCAGGAACCGGTGAGTACTCAGAAAGATAAGGCAAGCCGCCGATATCATAAACATAGTCAATAGCCCTCTTCACTTCATGAGGACTTTGCCCACTTAGTCCTGTTAAAAGATAGACACCAATCTGCTCCTGCCTGAATCCAGCTTTATGTAAGTGTTTCACTGCTAATTCAAATGAAGATAAGTCGGTCTTTTTACCATATTGATAGTTTTTGAGGTCATCCGCAAATTCGAGGCTTAACCTCATTTTTTTAAAGCCACTACCATACATAAGTTCTGCACACTCTTCATCAATATATCTTATATGTAGACCATTTGGGGTATAAAAGCTAAATTTATCGCCATTTTTTATAATCTTTCTCATTAGCCTATAAATGTGGCCTTCCTTGTTATAAAGCAATGCATCATCAAGAAATGCCACCTTGTCTGTTTGAAAGATCTCTGCATTTTCAATTAAATAATCGTAAGCCAGTTCTATATTTAGATGAAGGTATCTTTTATTTAATACATTTGACACGCAGTAACGACATCTGAATGGACATCCCAATGATGTAACAACAGGAATATAATAAAGTTTTTTATAAAAGGCCTTTAACTCAGGGAAAATGTCTTTTTCCTTAAAGTCTTTTATCTGAATTTCTTTAAAAATCTCATTCATATTACCAATTATTACAAAATCAGGCTTACATACCACCTTTGCATGTTCTGGCAGTAATGTGGCATATACACCACCAAGATATACAGGCACATCATCGAATCTCTCTTTTATTAATGAGATTGTATCTCTGACACCTGGATACCAATATGTCATCATGCTTGTTATAAGGATTAAATCAGGCCTATCCAGATTATTCAATAAGGCAAATAGGTTATCTTCTGGCAATCCATATCGGAAATATCTCCTCTTAATTTTTTTATATGGAACCTCCTTGCTAATCTCTTCTTTATAAAACTCACCGGTGCCATCCTTTTTCCTTTTCAGCATTAAGCCGTCAATATAATTTTCTGCATAAGGGATATCTATTAAAGTTACATCATGACCAGATTTCCGTAAGATTGTCGATATTAACAATAAGCCATAAGGCTTTGCATATAAATCATAATAAGAAAAGTCATACACATAAGGATTTACGGCGAGTATCTTCATAAACATATTGTAAAGACATTTTTCCTGTGATATATATTTATATTATAAAAAAATTTTTTCAGGGAGGTTGAATATGAAAAAAGCTTTTTTAATCATGATTATCTCTTTATTTTTAACATCTTCAATGGCATATGCAAGCCAGAAAATGCGGGGCAAAAGATTTGACTTCAAAAAAGAGAATCATGTCAAGACAATGGTGATCTTTGACGAAAGGCATCCACTTTACAATCCATTTGGAGGTATTCATCACGTATATGTAAACAGTTATGGACTCTCTGAGGTGAAAAAGGATGGAGCAAGAAAGTTCCCTGAAAAGAGCAAACTAATTTTTGTCTTATACGAACACAAACTCGAAAACGGTGCATATGTTGAGGGCAATAAAAAGATAACAGCTTATATGATAAAAGATACAAATAAATATAAAGATACAGATGGTTGGGGATATTTTGCATGGGATGCAAATGGCAAAAACCTGATCAAAGACGCAAAAGCAGACTGCCATTCCTGTCATGGTCAGGTTAAGGAAAAGGATTTTATATTTTCTGTCTGGAAGGAATAGAAATTATTTCATGGCTTCAAGGGTGTGAATGACACACCCTTGAAATTCAATAAATATATCAGATTAAATCTAATTCCACCCAAAATGCCCTGCTATGTTATAATCCATCATCATGAAGATATTGAAAAACAAAAACGAAATTTCTTCATTCCTCAATCTTTTGAAAAAAAGGGCTTCTGGTGTAAGCCCCGAGATAGAAAAGTCGGTAAAGAAGATACTCTCTGAAGTCAGGAAAAAAGGCGACCCGGCATTACAAAGATATACTCGCCAATTTGACAGGCATGACCTGCCATTAAAAATAAAGACCTCAGAGATATCAAAAATTGCGAGGTCTGCAGACAAAAAGATAATCAAATCATTAGAAATATCTGCAAAGAGGATATGGGACTTTCACGAGAGGCAAAGAGAAAAATCGTGGTCATTCAAAAGAGATGGTATATTGCTTGGGCAGGTAATAAGACCAATAGAAAGGGCTGGTGTATATGTTCCTGGTGGAAAGGCATCATATCCATCAACCGTACTGATGGATGTTATACCTGCGCAGGTTGCGGGTGTTAGTGAAATAGCACTATGTGTACCTACACCTCATGGTGACACAAACCCTTATGTAATGGCAGCCATAGAAATTCTTGGCATCAAAGAAGTTTACAGAATAGGCGGTGCTCAGGCAGTTGGTGCAATGGCTTATGGTACAAGAATGATAAAGAAGGTGGATAAGATTGTTGGACCGGGTAATATCTTTGTTGCACTCGCCAAAAAGTTGGTCTTTGGTGAAGTTGATATTGATATGATCGCGGGTCCGAGCGAGATACTGATAATTGCAGACAATTCGGCAAATCCTGAATTTGTTGCTGCTGATTTGCTAAGTCAGGCAGAGCATGACGAAATGGCATCAAGCATATTGATAACAGATTCAGATTTCCTTGCAAATGAGGTAATTCGTGCATTAAATGCCCAACTTAAGATATTGAAAAGAAAAGATATAGCCATGAGGTCATTAAAAAGGTTCGGGGCTGTAATACTTACAAAGAAAATTCAAGATGCCTTCAGCATCGCCAACGATATTGCGCCCGAGCATCTTGAGATAATAACAGAAGAACCCGAAAAATTGATTGGGCTTATTAAGAACGCAGGTGCGATTTTTCTTGGACAATGGACACCTGAGCCAATCGGAGACTACTCTGCTGGTCCAAATCACACACTCCCAACAGGTGGGACTGCAAGGTTTTCATCCCCCTTAGGGGTTTATGACTTTATTAAAAGGTCAAGCCTTCTACAATTTGATACAGAGGGTTTTTTGCTATTGGCAGATACTGTTGAATCAATTGCTGACATTGAAGGTCTTGAGGCACACGCAAACACAATACGAATGAGAAAAAGATTTATCAATACCCCACACGGAGGCTAACAGACCCTTCAAAGACTGCTTGCCACTATCCTTTTTGAATCCTCTGAGATCAAATGGCAGTCAACCCTTATAAATCTATTATCTAAATGACCCTCCATCTGCCTTTTTGCTGAGTGGCATATCTTTCTAAGCATATCAAACCTCTTTCCATAATAAAGCCATGGGAAAATATCGTCTATTTCTGATTGCCTGAATGGCAGAAGTTCATTATCGCCTATTCCGATACTCTTCAGAAGTGCGATGACATTATTAATTGTAGGTCTTTCTGCCTTCCAGAGAGCTACCTTCAAGAGGTTGAGCCAGTTTGAAGTAATATGAATCTTCGAAATATTTTTAATTCTATCTGAATTACATTCATTAATTGTTTCAACCATTGTCCTGAAGTAATCTTCTCCGTATCCTGATGTTATATAAACAGTCTCTTTGTAATGAAATAGCTCTATATGTGCCTGTTTTGATAATTCGCTGTCGCATAATACTATTTCATTATTGTCCTTTAATTTATCCACAGGGCATAAAAGAGGCATGAATAATTTTAACATAAGGTTTTTTTAAATAGGATAAGAATTTTACTTCACTTTTTTAAAAGAGATATATTGAGGGATAGAAGGCTATAACCCCTACCCCTCTAATGCTAAAATTTAGATCTGGATCTCTGAATTTGGCCAGCTTTCACAGGTTTCATCATATGAATCCTTTGCCCTACCTCCATCACAAATATCAGTACCATCATCGCCATATAACTCGTCTTTGGCATTTCCACCATACAGGTTGTCATTCCCCCCTCCACCGTATAACTCATCTTTCCCATTATCTCCATATAAAACATCATCACCTAAATCTCCGTAAAGCTCATCTTCCCCATTTCCACCCCTTAAAACATCGCCTCCATCACCACCATAAAGCACATCATTTCCATTTTCACCATATATTGTGTCATCTCCTGATTCACCATAAATAGTATCATTGTTATTGCCACCACAAATTATATCGTTCCCTTCACCGCCATATATAGTATCATTTCCGCTTAGGGCAACAATTACATCAACTCCAGAAGTGCCATTAATAATATCTCCAATTTCTGTTCCAACGCATGTTGTTAT
>FWPV01002737.1_pt1 | contig 42196 bp, 31 predicted proteins | sample 2228371 | NCBI WGS metagenome assembly FWPV01 (sample SAMEA103939776, study PRJEB20133) | metagenome
GAGCTTACCCGTGGTGCCAAGACACGTGTCCAGCCATCGTAGTGCCCTGCAGGACATAACTTCGCAAACGCAACTGTAGAAGATGGGTCAAAGTCGGGTCTGCGTGGTGAAGGCCGATGTTCCGAGCCGCGTAACGGGTGCTGTCGTTGTTCGCTTTGGGGCGGAAGCAACTAAGGGACGATCGGTTCGAACCGGGCCTGGAAGAACCGGAGCCGCTCTGGCTCGTAGACCATCTTGAGGCCGCGGATCTGGTCCCGCTCTTCGTAGAGGGCGATGCAGCTCTCGGCGACGACGTCCATGTGGAGGTTCGTGTACACGCGGCGGGGGATGGTGAGGCGAACGAGTTCGAGCTTGGGCCGACGATGGTCCCCGGTCAGCGGGTCGCGACCGGCGCTCACGATCCCCCGCTCCATCCCCCGCACCCCGCTGTCCACGTACAGCGCTGCCGCGAGCGTCTGGGCGGGGAACTCATCCTGGGGGATGTGGGGAAGGAAGCGCTTGGCGTCCACGAACACGGCGTGCCCCCCGATCGGCTCCACAATGGGGACCCCAGCCTCGCGTAGGCGGCTCCCGAGATACTCCACCTGCCGCACCCGGCTCGCGATGTAGAGATCGTCCACCATCTCGTAGATCCCGCGGGCGATCGCCTCCATGTCCCGCCCGGCGAGCCCGCCGTAGGTGTGGAGGCCCTCGAACACCACCACCATCTCCCGCGCCCGGAGGAAGAACTCCTCGTTGTTTGTGGCGATGAACCCGCCGATGTTGACGAGGTTGTCCTTCTTCGAGGACATTGTGCACCCCTCGCCGTAGCTCATCATCTCGCGCAGGATGTCTCGGATCGGCTTTCCCGCGTACCCCGGCTCGCGCTGCTGGATGAAGTACGCGTTCTCCACGGCCCGGGTGGCGTCGAAGATGATCGGGATCCTGTACCGATCGGCCCACGCCGCCACCTGGCGGAGGTTCGCCATCGAGAACGGTTGCCCGCCGGCCATGTTCACGCACGGGGCGATGGAGAGGTAGGCGATCGCGTCGCGCCCCTTCTCCCGGATGAGGTGATCGAGTTTGACTAGGTCCACGTTGCCCTTGAACGGGTGCGGATTCTGGGGGTCGTGCGCCTCGTCGATGATGCAGTCGTAGAAGATCCCACCCGCCCGCTCGACGTGCTCGCGGGTCGTGGTGAAGTACATGTTCATCGGGACGTACTGCCCCCGCTTGATCCGGAGCTGGCTCGTGATGTGCTCCGCCGCCCGACCCTGGTGCGTGGGGACGACGTAGCGGAACCCGTAGATCTCCTGGACAGCCGCCTCGAGGTGGTAGAAGTTGCGCGAGCCAGCGTACGCTTCGTCCCCGAGCATCATTCCTGCCCATTGGTTATCGCTCATCGCCGACGTCCCGGAGTCGGTGAGGAGGTCGATGTACACGTCCTCGCTGCGGAGGAGGAACGTGTTGTACCCCGCCTCGCGGATCTTCTCCTCGCGGTACTCCCGCGTCGTCATCCGCAGGGGCTCCACGACCTTGATCTTGTACGGCTCAGCGATCGTTCGTTTCCGCATCGAAGACATCCTCTCTTCTCCTTGAACCGAGCTTCCCCTCTCCGGATCGGCTGACCGGACAGTCCAGCACCGCTTGTCCGGGGGCTTTGGGAGAAGAGTGTAGCGCCGGTCTGACCCGCGGCAACTCGCCGGGACCATCGTCCATCCGAAAGCGTGACAAAAGGATGCGAAACCCGAGATTGACAGAGTTCCCTCCCTCGCTGTATACTGATCATCTTTTCGGCTGCGCCTGCGGCCGAGGGGGCAGCGCAGGGGAGGAGGGGGAGGGCAGTGGGGAAATGGTTCGTGGTGGCGCTGGCCGTTGTCGGGGCGGGGTGCGGGGTGCTGGGTCAGGTCTCCTCATCCAAGCTCGGTGTCCTCACGGGATCCACGACGCTGAGCATCGCCGGGTATCCGCTCCCGTGCTCAGTGGTGGATGAGATCAAGCTCGATACGCCCTGCGAACGCACGGTGTTCGCCTGGGATGTCGAGATCGGGATCAACCTCAAATGCTCGTTCGACCCCTTGGCGGTTCTCCTCAGCACCGTACTGGGGATCCCGGGATTCGAGCATGTGGTGGCGGGGCTTGAGGGCACGTTGGCGGGGATCACGATCAAGCCGGAGATGGACTTCGCCGTCCCGTACGAGTCCGTCGTGGACGTGAACAACCTGCCGAACATGGCAGTGATCCCGCCGGGCGACCTCCTGTTCGCCCAGGCCCGGCTGGAGGCGAGCGGGACCTTCTCCGGGATCCGCGTGCGGTGGGTCACGGTGTTCCAGGATCTCAACTTCCCCAATCCCGGGGCTGACTACGATGATCCTCTGTCCCCTGACCCAGACCTGTACGACGCCTCGGACCAGACGTTCGCCCTGGGGAGCGTGATCACCCTCTCCTCCGACGCTGCACCAGGGATTCCCGTCACGATCCAGATGTGTCTCGGTGCCAAGCCAGGGTCGTTCAGTGTGAAGAAGTATTCCACGTCAGGGGTGGCCGACCCGGAGGCGATGTACCTCACGGTGTCGATCGCCAACATCCCGTTCCCATGCCCGTGGTGCTTGGGGCCGATCAGCAACTTCCGCGTCGGTGTCTCGGCCAGAATCCAGCCCAAGGACGATCCGTTCCTCAGCGTGACCGGGAGCGTAGGGCTGACCCTGTTCGAGAAGGCGAGCGTCGGCACCTCGTTCACACTCGGGATCACAACAGGACTCACTTGGGGCGGGTTCTCGGTTAGCATCCCCACCAACGTTGGCACGCTCAACCTCCAGTTTGACAGCTCGGGCGGGTTCACGTCGGGGAGTCTCAACATGAGTTACCGTCACCAATTCAATGCTGGCTGGACGAGCGGGGTTTGTTCGGCCACCGCGACCGCCACCCTTGACAAGGGTGTCACGGGGGCTTCGTTCTCCCTCGCCCTCAACCAGGGGTTGTTCGTCTCGAACTACGGGCTCAGCTACTCGTGGCGCTCGGATAAAGGTCTCTCCTTCTCCGGGCTCAGCGTGCGGTTCGGCCTGAACTTGAGCCCGGTCCAGATTGGGTTCGGCCTGACCTTTGGGCGCGGGGGGCTGGCCATGTTCGGGATCACAATTGGCTATGTGTTCTAAGGCGATGCGCGACAGGGGGGCAAGCATGAACCGGTTCGTGGTGGGCAGTCGTGGAATCCGATTGGACGGTCTCCGCCAGCGGGGCGGGGCGTTCGCCCTGGCTCTAAGCCTGGTGCTGGGATTGGGCTTCGGTGGGGTGGCAGCTACCTTCACCACAACCGTCCTGGTGTCCGATCCCAACCCTTCCGTGTACGGCCAGCTCGTGGCGTTCACCGCCACGGTCAGCCCGACCCCCGATGGCGGAACGGTCACGTTCAAGGACGGTGCAACGGACATCTCGGGCCCGGTCACGGTCTCAAGCGGGCAAGCGCAGTTCTCGACGAACTGGCTGTCCGTTGGGGCCCACTCGATCACGGCTGAGTACTCCGGAACGACGAACTACGACGCCAGCGTCTCGGATCCCGTTGTTCAGACGGTGAACAAGGCCGGCACCGCCACGACCCTGACGACTTCGCCTGAGCCGTCCGTCGTCGGCGAGACGGTCACCTTGATCGCCTCTGTCACGGCCTCCGATCCGGGCGGGGGACCTCCTCTGGGAACAGTCACATTCACCTATGAGATAGGAACCCCACTCGGCACGGCGGAGTTGGTGAGCTCCGGGCCGAACTGGAGCCGAGCAGTTCTCACTACGGACACGCTCCCCATTGGCGCACACACCATCACTGCAGAGTACCTGGGCAGCCCCGACCACAACGGAAGCAGCGACACCGCGGATCACACGGTGACCAAGCGGGAGACAACAACCCTCGTCATGGGATCGGACACCCCGCTCGTGGTCGGGGACACGGTCACGGTCACCGTGCGCGTGGTGGACACCTCTCCGGGCGAGACCTCGATGCCCACGGGAAACGTGACGGTCAGCGTGAGCCCCACCGGGCAGGGGAACCCCACCTCCTGGTCGCACACGCTCGTCGCCGCGGATGCCGGGCAGTTCACCTTCACCTACACCCCGAGCAGCGCGGAGACCGCAACCCACACGTTCACCGCAACCTATGCCGGCGACAGCACGCATAACGGGAGCAGCGGCAGCTTCGCGCAGGCGATCATCAAGCGCGCCACCGACGTCCAGCTGACGCTCAACCCTTCGACCGCGTACATCGGCCAGCCGGTCACGGTAACCGTGCTTGTCGAGGACGACACGACGGCGGGGATTGGAACCTTGCCCACGGGAGCCGTCACGTTCAGCGATGGCGGGAAGGTGGGCGTGTTCTCCTCCGACACAGCCACCCTGAGCGGAGGCACGTGCAGCGTGACCTACACGCCAGGTCCGTTCGATGCTGGCACCACCACGATCATCACGGCGACCTACGAGGGGTCTTCCGTTCACGCGGCTGGGGGTGCAGCGGAGCTGCTTGCTGTCGCGCTCCGACCGACCGTGGTCACGGTCGAGGGCTGCACCAATACGATCCTCGTCAACCAGGGATGTAACTACACGGTGACGGTGGAGGAGGTGGATGGCCTCCCCGGTACAGCCACGAATCCACTTGGCACGATCGCTTACTCAACGTACCTTCAGACGCACGGCGGGGACGCCACGGTCTTGCCCGCTTCCGGAGCTGCGCCTAGCGGCGCTTTCGTCTACACCTGCACGGGGCTCGATGCGGAGGCCGGTATCGACACCATCTATGCCGACTACACCGCGACCGACGGTATCCATGCGGACAGCAGCGGGTTGTTCGGCCAGGGGATCCAGCGGCGGCCGACGGTCACCTCGGTCGAGGGTTCGAGTACGGACAGTGGAGTGACCTACACGGTGACAGTTGAAGAGGACTCGAGCAACCCAGGGACCCCCACCGCCCTGCAAGGTGACATTCACCTGCTCGCGCCCGATAGGATCGCATGCTCCGGGCTCTACGGCACTACACTAACCTGCACGGACAGCTTTGACACCAACTCGCCTTTGGTCAACGTGACGGTTCAATACGAGCCGACCAATCGAATTCACCTTGGTTCGACGGGGTCCATAAACATCGAGCGCTACAACCAGTTCCCCCCGGATCCGGGGGACGGCACCGACGGCTCCGACTGCACCGACGGCTGCGGGTCAGGCGGGGTCAACGTCGCCCAGATGATCTTTGACTTGAATGCCGCCATCGTCGCCCTGGAGGCCGTGAAGCTCGGCCTGGATACGACGGCGCTTGTGCTCGATGTCATCCCCGACGGCGTCATCGTGGGAGGCCTCGTCGTGAGTACAGGAGTGACGATTCCTTACAGCGACATCGCCAAGGCGATCGTCGCCGGAGCAGGCATCGCCCTCGACATCGCCATCCTGGCAATGGAGACCGACCTCGATGGAGATGGGATCCCTGACGTGCTGGAAGAGAACGTCACCGGCACGGACTACAACAAATGGGACACCGATGGCGATGGCATCGACGACTACGGCGAGATCCTCGAGGCCGGCGGATACTACGGGGGAACGCGCCGACCGAGCCCGAACGTGGCCGATAGTGACGGGGACGGTCTTTCCGACGGTGAAGAGGTCGGCTACAACACGAGCTTCTGCGTTGCCGATACGGACTGCGATTCGCTCACCGACAAGGAGGAAGTCGACACTTGGGGCTGCGCGGATCCGCGCGATCATGCTGATCCACTGATGATCGACACCGATGGGGACGGGCTGAATGACGATATCGAGTTCAGCGCCTATCCTGGGTGCGCATCCTGTCCGTACGTCAACGACGATGACTCCGACGACGATGGTCTTCAGGACGGATATGAGGACAAGAACAAGGACGGTACATGGGGTGAAGGAGGAACCGGGATCACAACGGGAACCTCCATCACACAAGCGACGAAAACCGCCGCGCAATGGGAGACCCATCTATGTGTTTGGGATACTGACGGCGATGGTTTGGGCGATGGGGAAGAGGAGGGTCTCTTTGGGGCCGGCGAGGTGACACCCGAAGGCGTCTCCGCGACCGTCGGTGCAGCCGGACCCAGCTTGGCCATCACCGTTCCCGCACTCGACTCGGACATGGACAACGACGGGCTGTCTGATTACGACGAAACGAACGTCTACCAGACTGACGCAATGGATGCAGACACCGACAACGACACGATCTCGGACAGCGCCGAGGTCGCTACTTGGGCAGATGGAGATGCACGGAATCATGCCAACCCGCGTGAGGCCGATACAGACGGCGACGGACTCACCGACGATCTGGAGATCGCGTTCGGCTGCACGTTCGTGAACGACGATGACTCCGATGACGACGGGCTCCAGGATGGCTACGAGGACCGAAACCGCGATGGAGTTTGGGACTTCGACTACGCTTCCATCGGAGGCTCAACTTCCCAATCCCCGCTGACGTTCAACGGGACAGCATCCGAAACGAATCCATGCGACTGGGGCACAGACGGCGACGGGCTGAGTGACGGGGTAGAAGAAGGCTTGTTCGGAACGTCGGTCGTCCCCAAGGGGGTGTCCGCTGTCGTCGGGGCCCCAGGCCCGGATCTTGACTCGACCGTTCCTGCGCTAGACACGGACATGGACAACGACTTCCTCACGGACTACGAGGAGATCAACATCTACGGGACGAACCCCTTGGCTGCGGACACCGACAACGATACGCTGATGGACAGCATAGAGATCGCCACGTGGGACGCCGCCATTGCGGCCCGGCTCGTGGCAGCTGGCATCCCACTCCCCTTCGGCGGGTCTACTACGTCGTCGGCTGACGCCCGTGACCATTCGAACCCGCTGATGCAGGACACCGATGGCGACGGACTAACCGACGACCTGGAGATCCGCTACGGATGCGCCGGGGGATGCACAAACGTACCCTGCAACTACACCTTTGTGAACGACGCAGATTCTGACGACGACGGTCTCCAGGATGGGTGGGAGGACCGAAACCGCGATGGTAATTGGGACTTGGTTCGGATCGGCGATAGCACGACCGCGGGTCAAGGCGAGACGTGCCCCTGCAATCCTGACACAGATGGTGACGGGCTGAGCGACGGCGAGGAGGAGGGCCTTCTCGGCCGTACCGCCACGCCGCAGGGCGTCTCGGCGTCGTTCGGCGTCGACGGCTTGGCCAGCACTGCGACCGTGCCCGCGCTCGACGACGACTCCGACAACGACGGCCTATCCGACTGGGAGGAGGTCAATGTCACCGGCACCAACCCGCTCGATGCAGACACAGACAACGACACCCTGTCCGATGCGAACGAGCTGATTGCCACCGGCGGCGCGTGGCCCAAGCGGACATTCATCCAGGAGTCGGACCCGCTCGATCCGGATACCGATGACGATGACCTGCATGACTACATCGAGTATCCAGGGTCCGGTCTCGGTACAACGAGAGGACTCGGCGGGACGCCTGACCTCATCTGCCCCTACGTCAACGACGACGACTCCGACGACGATGGCCTCCAGGACGGGTATGAGGACCAGAACAAGGACGGGATCTGGAACAACTACCAGATCGGAGACAGCACGACCCAAGGCTGGGGCGAGACCTGCGCCTGTAACCCCGACTCCGACGGTGACGGCCTCCAGGACGGAGAGGAGGAGGGCCTCCTCGGTCGGACGGCCATCCCTCAGGGGGTGTCCACGGTCCTTCCTATGGGGACCAGCACGGCGCCCCCGGGCTACATTGTCGTCGCCGGGAGCATGCGGGGGACCGGGAATGATCTGCTCGCGCCGTATCTCTTCACCCCAACGCCAGGCCCGGCCCTCGCTCAGACCGTCCCGGCCCTCGACACGGACTCGGACAACGACGGTCTCTCGGACTACGAAGAGATACACATCACCGGCACCGATCCGTTGGATGCCGATTCGGACAACGACACCCTCGCGGACGCCGATGAGCTGATCGCCGTAAGTGGAACTTGGCCGAAACGCCAGTTCGACCAGGTGAGCGATCCCTTGAGCACCAACACGGATGGCGATCACCTGTTCGATCCGCAGGAGTTCGCAGGCAGCGGTCTGAGCACGCTGGCGGGAGGTCTTGGCGGGACGCCCGACCTCGTCTGTCCGTACGTGAACGACGCGGATTCCGACGATGATGGCGTGCAGGACGGCGCCGTCGTCTCGCGGACGTTCATCGCAGCGGGCGTCACGTACAGCTGGACTCACTATGAGGACTTTGCGGACATCGCCGCGGCCGACGTGGCTTGGCCGGGGACGGTGCGGTTGGTGGTCACCGATGCCTCGGGAGAGCAACAGGATGACAGTCTGTGCAACGTTTGTGATCCCGACTCGGACGGTGATGGCCTTCTCGATGGAGAGGAAATCGCAATCGGAACCGACCCCGGCAACTGGGACACGGACGGCGACGGTCGCAACGACTGGCACGAGGTCACCGGCGGTGGGCCGATCCCCACCGACCCGTTCGACCCAGATACGGATGACGATGGTCTGCTGGACTCGGCGGAGGTGTTCGGGTCGAACCCCACCAACCCCGCCAACTGCGACACGGACGCCGACGGTCTATGCGACGGGGGAAACCGCACTCCGTACATGACGAGCGGCCATCCCAGCGTCGTCGTGAACCCACGGTGTCTCACCGGCATCGGCGGCCACCCTAACCCGCTCGGGATTGGCGAGGACGAGGATGGTGAAGGGGATTGGGACTCGGCTATCGAGACGAATCCCAACAACCCGGACACCGACGGTGACGCTGTCGGCGATGGGATCGAGCGCCTCTCGTTCTCCGTGTCACGTCAATCCTTGATTCCCAAATCTGACCTGTTCGGGCGGGAGATCACCGTGACCTACCCGATGGCGAACAACACGAACCCTGTGTGCGGGTGCATGAACCCGCTCAACCCGGACTCGGACGGTGACGGACTTCTCGATGGGGAAGAGGATTTGAATCACGATGGGCACTTCGACTTCCTCGTGAGCGACTTCGACTATGGCCACCACGGACCGATCCCCGGGCCCGCCTACGGGAGCCCGCTGGAGACGAACCCTTGCGATCCCGACACCGATCACGACGGGCTCACCGACTGGGAGGAACTGCGGGGACAAAGGAACCCTCCGGGATTCTTCCCGTTCAACCCCACGAACCCCCTTGATCACGACACGGACAATGACTGGCTTCTCGACGGGGAGGAGGTGGATTGGGTCTGCCGGGAGCTGACGGTGATCGGACTGGACAACGATGGGGACGGCCTCATCGACGAGGACCCGGTAGATGGGGTCGACAACGACGGCGATGGGTACGTGGACGAAGACGATGTGGACTTCTACGTTCGGTTCGTACCAGTGCTCGACCCGACAGACCGCGATTCGGACTCCGACGGGTTCATCGATGGGCTAGATTTCGGCGCTGGGCTGAACCCGGACCCGTGCAACTCCCAGCCCATCCCGATCGTTCACCCGGTGGTGAAAACCCCGGTGGATACGGACGAGGACGGGTTCGCGGACGACGATGAGATCGCGGCGGGCACGGATCCGCGCGACGCCGGCAGCTTCCCGTCTGCGTTGACCGCCGATCTCGATCTTGACGGCGTCATTGATGACCGCCTCTGGCTCTCGGATGCCGATGGCGACGGGATGGCGGACACGGTGACGATTGATATCGACTCGAACGTGTTGATTGACATCCGGGTGCAGATCGTGTCGCCGCGCGACGTGCAGCGTGGGGACCTCGATGGCGACGGTGAAGCTGATGACTGCCGCTACACGATCACCTACGCCTTCGCCAACCGGCGCGTGATCCAGCCCCGGATCACGCTCGTGATCTACGACTACGACTGCGACCTCGTGATCAACAAGGTGGACGCCACGAAGTAGGTCTGCATAGTGGGGAATGGAGTGGGCCCTGGGACCTTCCAGGGCCCTTCTCTTCGATTAGCTCTTCATCCTGGCGAGCGGTGTTCTATACGGGTGCTGGTACGAGGATCTCCGGGCGACTGCAGACGCGGCCCGAAGTCTTCCCGCGGAGGAACCGGTACTCCACCGCGTCGCCGACCTTCAGCCTCGCGTAGACATCGCGCGACACCTCGACCCGCTGGGTGGTCGGCTTCCCGTTCTCGAGAACGCTCAGGACCACGTAGAACGTCTCCTCCTGGACGATGGTGGTCACCGTCGTCGTCCCGCCCGACCCACCTCCGGGGCAGGTCGAGCAGCCGCTGGACGGGACCGTCGAGGTCACGGTCTTCTCGCGGACAATGACCGTCTTGTCGGTGACGGTAGCTGGGAGGACGATGAGCTCCGCATCACGGCATTCGGAGACGACCACCGCCCCCACCGCCACGATCGCCCCCACGAGCACGAGCATGACGAACAGACTGAACGGGTTCATGCGCCGAGCGTACTCCGTCCCCCCCGCTCCGTGCAAGGCTCCGCTCGGGAAGCTCGGCCTTCGGTCCGGGTACACTTCCTCCCATGGCGGGGATCCTCGACGGGCTCACGGACGAGCAGCGGGAGGCGGTGACCCACGGGAGCGGCCCCCTCCTCATCGTGGCCGGGGTGGGAACGGGGAAGACGACCGTCATCACCCGCCGCATCGCCCACCTCATCGCCGAAGGGATCGTCGAGCGCCCCAGTCAGCTCCTCGTGTTCACGTTCTCCCACCAGGCGGCCGAGGAGATGCTCGACCGGGCGTTTGAGTGGGTGCGCTACGCGGCCCTCGACGCGTGGGTCGCGACCTACCACTCGGTCTGTGAGCGCATCCTCCGCGAGAACGCCCCGTTGGCCGGACTCCCCCCCGACTTCCGCATCCTCGACGAGTGGGACCAGCGCGTGTTCCTCCTCGATCACCTCACCGACCTCCCGTTGCGGCTGCTCCGCCCGCGGGCGCTCCGCCAGCCGCTGCGGTTCCTCGCCCCGCTGCTCGCGTTCATCGGGCGGGCCAAGGACGACGCGGTGTCACCGCGCCGCTACCGCGAATGGTGGGAGAGGGCCCAAGGGCGACTCCCCCCCGACGAGCGCGAGCTCCACCGCGAGCTCGCCGACTGCTACGCGGCGTACCAGGAGCTGCTTGAGCAGGAAGGGGCGGTGGACTTCGGCGACCTCATCGTGCGCACAGTGCGGCTCCTTGCGGAGCGTCCGGGACTGCGCGCCGAGTACCATCGCCGGTTCCCGTATGTGCTGGCCGACGAGTTCCAGGACACGAGCCGAGCCGAGCTCGAGCTCGTCCAACTCCTCTCCGAGCACGGAAACGTCAGCGTAGTCGGCGACGACGACCAAGCGATCTACGGGTTCCGCGGCGTGCCGTGGGACAACCTCCTCGCCTTCCTGCGCACCTTCCCCCACGCCAAGGTCGTGGTGCTGACCCGGAACTTCCGCTCGACCCAGCGGATCCTCGATGCGGCCGCGCGCCTCATCCGGGCCAACGCCTACCGGCTGGAGGCCCTCTCCCTGCGGGGGGAGATCGGGCACGCAATCACGAAGGAGCTTACCTCGCCCCACGGCCCCGGCGCGCCCCCCGTTCACCGCCACTTCCCGACCGTCGCCGAGGAGGCGGAGTTCGTGGCTGATGAGGTGGAGAGGCTCCACGCGGCAGGGGTCCCCCACCGGGAGATCGCTCTCCTCTATCGCAACCGCTACCGCCCCGACCCCTACCTGCGCGCGCTCGCCGAGCGCAGGATCCCCTGGACCCTCGCCGGGCGGTACCGGGCGGGGATGTTCGACCAGGAGGAGATCAAGCTCCTCCTCTCCTTCCTGCGGACGGTGGCCGACCCAGGGGACGACCAGTCCCTGTACCACCTCCTCGGGTCGCCGATCTACCGGATGGGGGGGGAGGACCTCGCCCTCCTCACCGCCCGCTCCCAGCGGGCGCACCGGCCCCTCCGCGAGATCCTGTCCGAGGCCCGCGCTGAGGGCGCCCTCTCCGAAGGCGGGCAGCAGGCGGCGGAACGGGCGTTGACCGACCTCGCTTTCTGCGAAGCCCTTTCCCGCGGCAACCCCACGGGGCGCGTCCTGTACGCGTTCCTGATGGAACGGACCGGGTACCTGCAGGCCCTCGTCCACAGTGGCGACCCCGCCGCGGGCCCAGCGGTGGAGCACATCGCCGAGTTCTTCGAACGGGTTGTGCGCCGGTTCGAGGAGGTGGCGCGCCACGATCGGGTGCCATGGTTCGTGCGCTACGTGGACCAGTTGCGGGAGCTGGGGTGGAACCCGATGGTCGGCGAGGCGGAGCCAGGGACGGACGCGGTCCAGGTGATGACCTTCCACCAAGCGAAGGGGATGGAGTTCGATGCCGTGTTCCTGACTGGCCTCGTCGAGGACTTCTTCCCGGGCCGCGCCTCCCGGCCCACGTTCGCCTTGCCCTGCGACCTGCGCCTCGATGACCTCCCGGCCGACCTCGCCCACGTCGAGGAGCAACGGCGCCTGTTCTACGTGGGGATGACCCGCGCCCGGCGGCACCTCTACCTCCTCTCCGCCGACGACTACCGTCCTCCAGGGGAGGTCCCCCGGAAGCGGGCGGCCAAGATCTCCCGGTTCGTCCTGGAGGCCTTGGGCGAGGAAAACCTCGGGGGACGGGTCGCCGAGACGCCGGCCCTGTTCCGGATCCGCCGCGAGGGGAAGGAACCCACCCCTCCCGCCCCGGTCCCCACCGGAACGGGCCCGCTACAGCTCTCGTTCCGCCAAGTCGACGACTGGCTCACCTGTCCCCTCAAGTACCGCTACGTGCACGTGCTGCGCGTCCCGATCCGCCTCCACCCGACCGTGATCCTGGGGAACGCGGTCCATCAGGCGATTCAGGCCTACCACCTCGCCAAGATCCAGGGACGCACGGTCCCTCTGGACGACCTCCAGCGCATGTTCCGCCGCGCCTGGCGCTCGGAGGGGTTCTTGTCCGCCGCCCACGAGGAGGAGATGCTCCGCCACGGCGCGGCCTCCCTCGACGCGTTCTACGCGTTCGAGGAACGATCGGAGGCGCGGCCGGCGTTCGTGGAGAAGTTCTTCGCCTTCACCGAGGACGAGGCGAAGGTGATCGGGTACTGGGACCGGGTGGACCGCCTCCCGGACGGGGTGGTGATCGTCGACTACAAGACGTCCGCCGTGGGGGAGGAGGCGGCCGATCGGCGAGCGGGGGAGTCGCTGCAGCTCGCGATCTACGCCCTCGGCTACGAGCGGATGTTCGGGGAGCGGCCCCGCGAGGTGCAGCTGCGGTTCCTCACCCCGGAGGTCGTTGTCGGGCGCGCGGTACCGACCGAGAAGATGCTCCACCACGCCCTGACAGCGATCCACGCTGCCGAGGCGGGGATCCGGTCCGGCGACTTCACGGCACGGCCTTCGTTCACGGCTTGCTCCTACTGCGCCTACCGCCCGATCTGCCCGTCCGCCCTCCCCCTGTGATGGGGCAGGGTTCGCACTACAATTCCGCCGGCCGGGAACCGCCATCCGGGACCGATCGCGTGCGACGGTGGCGGCTCCGCAGGCTCGAATCGTTGAAGGGGGGAACCGGTGCACAGGGACAAGTGTGGTGAATTGCGGCGGGAGGCGGCGGGGCGGAAGGTCGTCCTCGCGGGGTGGGTTCACCGGGTGCGCGACCTAGGTGGGGTCACGTTCGTGGACATCCGCGACGCCTCGGGGATCGTTCAGCTCGTCCTGCGCAGCGGGGAGCGCCTTGCCCACGAGGACGTGGTTCGGGTCACGGGCACGGTCCGCCTCCGCGAGGCGCCCAACCCGTCCCTTCCCACGGGGGAGGTCGAGGTCGAGCCGAGCGAGATCGAGGTGCTGAGCCGGTCACAACCCCTCCCCCTCCCGGTGGCGGAGGAGGGCACCCCGAGCGAGGAGACGCGGCTTCGCTACCGGTACCTCGACCTACGGCGGCTGCGGATGCAGCGCAACCTCCGCCTGCGCCACCGCACCTGCCTTGCCATCCGCCACTACCTCGATCGCGAAGGGTTCATCGAGGTGGAGACCCCGATGCTGACCCGATCCACCCCGGAGGGGGCGCGGGATTTCCTCGTCCCGTCGCGGCTCGCCCGGGGGGCGTTCTACGCCCTCCCCCAGTCCCCGCAGCTGTTCAAGCAGATCCTTGTCACATCCGGGGTCGAGCGCTACTTCCAAATTGTGCGCTGCTTCCGCGACGAGGACCTCCGCGCCGACCGGCAACCGGAGTTCACCCAGCTCGATCTGGAAATGGCGTTCCTCGACGACCCGGAGGAGTTGTTCCCCCTCCTCGAAGGTCTCGTCGCCCACGTGTTCCGAGAGGTGATCGGGGCCGAGATCAGCCTCCCACTACCCCGCCTTCCCCACGCCGAGGCGCTCGCCCGCTACGGGTCGGACAAGCCCGACCTCCGGTTCGGGATGGAGATCGCCGATGTGTCGGACCAATTCGCCAGTGGCCCGATCCAGCCGTTCGCCCTTGCGGTGGCGAGCGGAGGGGCGGTGCGGGCCCTCCCCGTGCTGGGCGGGGCGACGAAGTCGCGGGGCGAGCTGGGCAAACTCGAGGAGGCAGCGAAGGGCCACGGCCTCCCTGGCCTGACGTGGATCAAGCTCGGGGAGGGGATCGTCTCCTCGCTGGGAAAGCACGTCCCCGGGGAGGTCTTGGCCTCGGTGGCGGCGCGGGCCGGCGCACAGACCGGCGATCTCGTCCTCCTCGCCGCGGGCCAGCCCACGACCGTGTCCGTCGCCCTCGGCGACCTGCGCTCGCGCCTGGCGCGCGAACTCGGCCTCATCCGGCCCGACTGCTGGGGGCTCGCCTGGATCGTCGACTTCCCCCTCTTCAAGGAAGGCGAAGGCCGGATCGAGTCCGAGCACCACCCATTCACCTCCCCCCGCGACGAGGACCTCCCCTTCCTCGAAAGCGATCCTCTGCGGGTGCGGGCCAAGTGCTACGACCTCGTGGTCAACGGGGTCGAGCTCGCCTCGGGTTCGATCCGAATTCACCGCCGCGAGCTCCAGGAGAAGATCTTTCGCATTCTGGGGATCGAACGGGAGGAGGCGGAGCGGCGATTCGGATTCTTCCTGCGCGCCCTCGACTACGGGGCTCCCCCTCATGGGGGGATCGCGTTCGGGCTGGACCGGTGGGTGATGATGATGGCCGGCGAGCCCTCAATCCGCGAGGTGATCGCGTTCCCCAAGACCACGACTGGCACCTGTCCCCTCACCGACGCCCCCGCGCCGGTTGACGAGGGGCAGCTTCGGGAGCTCGGCCTGCGGCTGGAACCATGACCCGGGCGCGGCTGGCACTCCTCGGTGGGCTCCTCATCGTCATTCTGGGGCTCCTCGCGGCGGGGTTGTCGGGGATCGAGTTCCGGGGCGTCCGCAGCGGGGGGGGAGAGGGGGAGGTCGTGCTCCCAGCGCCGGGCGAGCCCTTCTCCTTCCCCGGCCCGGAGTGGCTGCTCGATGTGCTCCTGGTCACGGTCCTCGTCCTGGGGGTGGCCCATGTGGCGTGGTGCATCATTTGCCGGGAGCGCCGGGCGAAGCTCCTCCGCACGCTGGCCATGCTCCTCGTGCTGGTCGCCGTTGCTCACGTGATCACGGACTCGCTCCGCTCGGCGGTGGACGAGGTCCCCCTCCCCGAGGAGGGCCCTGCTCCCCTGCTCCCCGGGTCGGGCTTGAGCACGGGAGGGGAGGGACGGGAGGAGGTCCCCCCGCCGCGCATCCCATCGTGGCTTGCCTACCTCGTAGCGGGCGGGGGAGGGGCCCTCATCGCGTGGTGGGCGGGGCGGCGGTTCCGGCCACGGCCGAAGTCGGTGGCCGACGAGATTGAGGCTGCGGCCCAGTCCGCCACGGCCGAGCTCGCCCGGGGCCTCCCCGTGTCCGACGTCGTGATCCGGTGCTGGCTGCGGATGGTGGAGATCCTCTCCCCGCGCGTGAACGAAGCAAGGCTCCCCGCCCTCACTCCGCGCGAGCTCGCCGACCGCCTCGTCGCCCTCGGGTTCCGCAGCGAGCCGGTGCGGGTCCTGACCCAGCTGTTCGAGGAGGTGCGCTATGGCCACAAGGCTAGCGAGCCCCGCCGCGAGGCGGCGCTGGCGGCGCTGGCCGCCGTGGAGCGGGCCCAGGGCTAGGTGGGGATGGGTCGCGGTCTGGATCGCGGCGGCGGGCCTCCTTGGTTACGCCCTGGTGGGTGTGGCCGACTGGATCCTCTGGGCCGTGGCCCGCGTCATTTGGTTCATCGATTCCCTCCACCAGGGCCTAGTGTGGACCGTGCTCCTCGCCATCCTCGCCTGCCTCACCCTCCGCCTCGGGGCAAGGGCCCGTGCCGTGCGTACCGCGCCTCGCCCCTCGGCCGCGCCTCAGCCTTCCGAACTGACGAGCCTCGCGAGGACGATCCGCCGGGCGGGAACGTCTCCCTCCGCCCGTCACGAGCTCGCCAGTCGGTTGGGCCGGATCGCGGTCGTGTTGCGGGCACAACGGGAGGCAATCCCCGTCCGTCGAGCGTGGGACGAGCTCGAGGACGGGGAGTGGCCCCCGCACCCCGCATTGGCCGCCGTGCTCCGCCCGCGCGACATCCGCACCCTGCCGCTGCAGCGGGGGGACCACCTTCGCCAGATCGACACCGCGGTGAACGCACTGTGGAACTACGCACAAGGGGGAAAACTTGACGATCGATGACGTCGCAGTCCGAGGGGAGGCGATCCTGTCCCGGATCGAACAGGTGATCGTCGGGAAGCGGGAGGCGCTGTCCCTCATCCTGGGGGCGATCCTCGCCGGGGGGCACGTCCTGCTGGAGGATTACCCGGGGTTGGCGAAGACCCTTGCCGCGCGGTGCTTCTCGTGGACGCTCGGACTCACCTTCAGTCGGATCCAGTTCACCCCCGACCTTCTCCCCGCGGACATCGTGGGCACGCATCTCTACCGCCGCGAGGAGGGGCGATTCGAGTTCCGGCCCGGACCGATCTTCGCCCAGCTCGTGCTCGCCGACGAGATCAACCGCGCTACTCCCAAGACCCAGTCCGCCCTCCTCGAGGCGATGCAGGAAGGTCAGGCCACGATCGAGGGCGACACCCGCCCGCTGCCGCGGCCGTTCGTGGTCCTTGCCACCCAGAACCCAATCGAGTTCGAGGGGACGTTTCCCCTCCCTGAGGCCCAGGTGGATCGGTTCCTCGTGCGCGTCCGGTTCGGATACCCCGCCGCTGCGGAGGAGGAGGAGATCTTGCGGCGTCGGATCGAGAGGAGGGCGGAGGAGGTCTCTCTTCCAGCGGTGACCAATGCCGATGAGGTGCTCCACATGCGGCGGGCCTTGGAGGAGGTGTTCGTGGACCCCGACCTCCTGGGGTACATGGTGCGGATCGTTGGCCAGACCCGGGACCACGGATCGCTCGCCGTGGGGGCGAGCCCCCGGGGGACGCTGGCCCTGCTCAAGCTGGCGCGGGCCCGGGCTGCTCTGGCGGGGCGGGACTACGTCCTTCCCGACGATGTGAAGGCCGTCGCGGTGCCGGCACTGGCGCACCGCCTGATCCTTTCCCCAGAACTGTGGACCCGCGATGTGCGGGCGGACGACGTTGTCGCCGAGATCCTACGGGACACCCCTGTCCCCAAGGTGGGGTGATGGGGAGCCCCAAGGCACGGGTGGAGTTCACGATCCTCGCCCTCCTCCTTGCCCTGGGGATCGGGTTCCGGTTGCCTCCCCTCGCCTTCCTGGCCCTTCCGGTCGCCGTGCACCTCGTGGGCGGGTACCTGTTCGCGGTCGGGGATCGCCGGCCCCGGTTCGCCGCGCACCGCACCCTGTCTGCAACCCGGTTATGGGAGGGGGAGACGTTGGAGGTCGAGACCACCGTCGTGAACCGGGGATCGCGGGTTGAGCTCGTCCACGTGACCGATCCTCTCCCTCCTGGGCTCGAGCTGGCGGACGGGGTCACCGAGCAGGTGGCCGAGCTGGGGGCAGGGGATAGCGTCTCGTTGCGGTACACGGTGCGCGCCCGCCGCGGCCACTACCCGCTCCGCTCCCTTCACGTCGAGGCCGAAGACCTCCTTGGCTACGCGACGTGGCACGGTGATCTCCCCTGCCCCACGCCCCTCACCGTGCTGCCGCGGTTCGAGCGCCTGAGGGGGATCACGATCGCGCCCCGCCGCACCCTGGTCCAGGCCGGGACGGCCCGCTCCCGCCGTGGGGGGGTGGGGATCGAGTTCTTCGGGACCCGCGAGTACCGGCCCGGGGATGAGATCCGGCGCATCAATTGGAAGGCAGCGGCGCGGGTGGGCGAGCTCGTGGTGACGGAGTTCGAGGAGGAGCGAGCAGCCGACGTCGCGGTCGTCCTCGACGTGCGGGAGCGCGCGTACCGCGTGCCGAGCGCCCCCGACCTCCTCGACCATGCGGCCCGGGGAGCGGCCGCTCTGTGCCAGGTATTCCTGGCGAGCGGGCACCGGGTGGGGCTCCTCCTGTACGGAGCGTACGTGGACTGGGTCTATCCCGGCTACGGCCGCCGCCATGGGGAGCGGCTGCTCGGGGAGCTGGCCCGCGCCCGGCTGGGGACATCGGAGGTGTTCGCCGAGCTCACCCGGATCCCGACGCGCCTCCTCCGGCCCGGGTCCCAGGTGGCCCTCGTATCGCCCCTCCTTCCTGGCGATGCGGAGGACCTGGGGACCCTCACCGCCCGTGGGTATCGGGTGATGGTCCTCATCCCCGATCCGACCACGGTCCCCGAGCCCTCCCGGAGGGACCCGGAGGTGGAGATCGCCCGCCGGATCCTCCAGCTGGAGCGGCAGGCAATCGTGGCGCGCCTCCATGCGGCCCGAGCCCGACCGGTGGTGTGGGACGTCCGGTACCCCCTGGCCCCCCAGGCCAGGGCCGGTTGGCGGAGGGTCCGATGATCGTCCCCTGGGGGGGGATCCTCGGGGTGTGGGTTGCCGCGTGGGGAGGGCTCGGGTTCCCCTTCGTCCCCGCGTGGTGGGCTTCCCTCCTCGTCCCCGCGGTGTGGGCCCTGGGGCTCGTCGGGCGGAGGCGGGGATGCCTCACCCTCGGCCTGTTCCTTTCGGTCGGGCTCGCCGCCGGGGCCGCGTTCGGCGGGGCCCTGATCCCCGCCCTGGCCGCGGTCTCCCTCGCCCTGTGGAGCTGGGACCTCGGGCTATTGTGGATCTCCCGCCTGCAGCGCGGGGAACCCGAGACCGCGCGTCGCCTCGCCCGCGCCGCGTTCCTCCGCTCCACGGCGCTCGGCGCAGCGGGCATCGCCGTCGGGGTCGGGTTCACCTCACTCCCGGTCCCGCTCCCGTTCTGGGGGCTCGTCGGGGGAGCGACCGTGCTGTGGCTGGGGCTCGTCCTTGTCGTGCGGGGGATCGGTGGGGCTTACCGCCCGGGGGAGGCGAGCGGGAACCGATCCTCTTCCACCCCGACCCGATAGGGCCGGTCAAGGATCCCGTCCCCATCAACGTCCGGGGCGAGGAATCCCTCCCAGTAGTTCCCCTGGGCCCCATCGTCCCACGCCGCCCCGCCCTCGCTCTGCGCCGGGATCCGGCATCCCAGGACCGCATTGCGGGCGACCGTGATCCCTTCGCAATGGAGCTCAACGAGAATCCCCACGTCGCACCGCTCCACGATCGATCCCACGAGGAGAGAACCCGTGGTCCCCGCAAACCACACCCCCGTCCGACAGCGCGCAACCAGGAGATCCGCCAGGTCCACCTGCGACGAGAACGTGACCTTCACCCCGTCGGGGCATTCCTCGACCCGCGAGCCGGACACGGAGACGTCCGTGCCGAGGAACACGCTGATCCCGGTGGCGCATCCGCGCACCCAAACGTTCTCGATCGCCACGTTCCTCGCGCTCTGGACCTTGATCCCCGCCAGACGGGCCCCCAGGATCTCCACGTCCCGGATCACCACTGGACGGGTCGTACCCGAGATGAGGATCCCGTAGTCCTCGCCTCCGGCGTCGATCCTGACCCCGGAGATCACGAACGGGTCACCGCGGATCCCCCACCCCCCGACCACGCCGTTCTCCGGGGTAAAGTTCTGGTCGGACAAGATGAGGATCGGACCGCGGCGCACGAGTTCCGCCCACGCCGTACTGGCCACGAGGACGAGGAGCACCAGCAAGAGGACCATCTTGCGCATGCGCGATCACCCGAGATGAGGTTAACCGGGGCGCGGGGGATCCGCAGGGCCTGTGTCCCCTCCGAAGCTAACCTCGGCCCCGCGCGGCGGAGCGGGGCCGCGGGTACACTTTGCCTCTGGGCGCCCGTGAAGGGGGAACGGATGCACGTCGTGGTCCATCGTACCGCAGGGGAGTTTCTCGCCTCCGCCGAGGCGGCCCTCCTCCGCGCGGAGGCGCTCCACAACCTCATCCTCGGCGTCGCGGCCCGGGTGCGGGACGGCCAGTCGTATGGGGTCAGTCCCCCGTACTTCCTGACGGTGGAGGAAGGGGGCGAGCTTCTCGTGGCCGCAGTCCGCACCCCGCCGCACCCGCTCATCCTCGCCCTCCCCAGCGGGGACCTCGGAGCGATCGAGCCGCTTGTGGACCACCTTGTGGATTGGGATCCCGGCCTCCCGGGTGTGAACGGCCTCGTTCCCCACGCCTCGGCGTTCGCCAGGCTCTGGGCGCAGCGCAGGCCGGTGACGGTGGAGGTGGGGATGGAGCTCCGGATCCACGAGCTGCGGGAGGTGATCCCGCCGTCCGGCGTGCCGGGCGTGTTGCGCGCGCCGAAGGAGGGAGAGCGCGATCTCCTCGCGTCATGGATCCGGGGGTTTCAGGCCGAGGCCGTGCCCGACGACCCGCCCACGGATCCCCACGAGATCCTCGCTCGTTTCGTCGCGGGTCGGGCGACGCTCCGGGTGCGGGATCATGGCGGACCGGTGTCGCTGGCCGCGGGCTCCCGCGCCTCGGTCCATGGGGCGAGGGTGAGCCTCGTCTACACGCCTCCCGAGCACCGGGGACGGGGCTACGCCTCGGCGTGCGTGGCCGCACTCAGCCAGCTTCTCCTCGATCAGGGCTATGCGTTCTGTACCCTGTACACCGACCTTGCCAACCCAACCTCGAACAGGATCTACCGCCGGATCGGCTACCGTCCGATCGGAAGCGCCGCCGTGTACCGGTTTCTCCCGCGCTAATCCGCGCCTCCGCCCGTTGCGGCAGCGATGAACCGGCAGCGTCCCCGCGGAACGCCGGGCGTGAACGTCGCCCCCTCAGATCGGTGGCACGCCTGTTGCCCCGCACCCCCAGCCCGCACCTCGCGTTGCCCAACCGCAGTTGGCGCTGCCCCCCCTCCTCCCTACAATCCAAATATGAGAGCGCTTCGCCTAGTCCTCGTGGTGATCGCCGCCGCTGCGCTGGGAGGGAGTGCGTCCGAGGTGTGGCTCCTGCGCATCGATGGGGAGATCGGGCGGGGGACCGTTTCGTTCATCCGGTCGGGCCTCGCCCAAGCGGAGGCCGCGGGAGCGGCAGCGGTGGTGTTCGAGTTCGCCACCCCCGGCGGCTACCTCGATGCCGCCATGGCGTGCCGAGACCTCATCCTCGGGGCCGGGGTGCACACTGTGGCCTACGTGAACCGGGAAGCGTACTCAGCGGGGGCTCTCCTCGCCCTAGCCTGCGAGCGGATCTACTTCGCCCCCGGCGGGGTGATGGGCGCGGCGACCCCGGTGTACTTCGACGCAAGCGGCCAGATGAGGACCGCCCCCGAGAAGACGATCTCCGCGGTGCGGGCCCTGTTCCGGGCCACGGCTGAGGAGCGGGGGCGCGATCCGGACGTGGCGGAGGCGATGGTCGACCCTGACGTGGAGGTCCCTGGCCTCGTCGGGAGGGGAAAGCTCCTCACCCTCACCGCCCTCTCCGCAGCGGAGTGGGGGTATTCCGACGGCGCGGCGGCCTCCCTCACCGCGCTCCTCGCCGAGGCAGGCCTGGCGGGGACCGTGGTGCGGGAGCATCACCTGCGGTGGGTGGACTCCGCTGTCGCGACCTTGACCACACCGTGGCTCGCTTCCCTCCTCATCGCGATCGGCGTGCTTGGCCTCCTGTGGGAGGTCCTCACCCCGGGGTTCGGGGTTGCGGGCGCGATCGGGCTCGCCGCGTTCGCGGTCTTCTTCTGGGCCCACAACCTCGCCGGACTCGCCGGCTGGGAATCGCTCGTGTTCCTCGTGGCGGGGATCGTGGCGATCGTGCTCGAGATCTTCGTGTTCACCGCCACCGACTTCGGGCTGGCAGGGATTGCCGGGCTCGTCTTGATCGGGCTTGGGTTCTACACGGCCATGATCGGGCCGTTCACCCAGCCGGGCCAGGCCGGGGCCGCCCTAGGTGCGGTGTCGATCGCCCTCGTGGTCGGCCTCGTGCTGACCGTGATCCTCCTCACCCGGCTCCCCCGCTCCCGACTGCGGCTGGGGGGGGTGATCCTCCAGACGGCGATCACCGGTCGCGCCGGGGACAAGGGCCAGCCGGTGCTGACGGACTGGATCGGCCGATCGGGGGTCGCCCGCACCGACCTCCGGCCGGTGGGACAGGCTGAGTTTGAGGGAGAGCTGGTTGACGTGGTGGCGGAGGAGGGATTCCTCCCCAAGGGGACGGAGGTTGAGGTCGTGCGCGACCAAGGCTTCCGCAAGGTCGTGCGCAAACGAAAGGAGGGCTAGATGGAAGGGATGACGGGCTGGATCGTGCTGGGTGTCCTGGCGCTCTTGCTCCTGTGGCTGTTCTTCTACTTCGTCCCTGTGGGGCTGTGGATCAGCGCCCTCGCTGCCGGGGTCCCAGTCGGGCCGGGGACCTTCATCGGGATGCGGCTGCGGAAGGTCAACCCCCACCGGGTGATCATGCCCATGATCGCCGCGTGGAAGGCGGGGATCAGGCTCTCCACATCCGATCTCGAGGCCCACTACCTCGCCGGGGGGAACGTGGAGCGCGTGGTGCGGGCCCTCATTTCCGCCGACAAGGCGGGCATCGACCTCACGTTCCAGCGTGCGGCAGCGATCGACCTCGCTGGCCGCGACGTCTATGACGCGGTCGCGATGAGCGTGAACCCGCGCGTGATCGAGACCCCAAAGGTGGCGGCGGTGGCCAAGGACGGGATCGAACTCCTCGCCGTGGCCAAGATCACCGTCCGCGCCAACATCGAGCGCCTCGTGGGCGGCGCCACGGAGGCGACGGTGATCGCCCGGGTGGGGGAGGGGATCGTGTCCGCGATCGGGTCGGCCAGCACCCACAAGGCCGTGCTCGAGAATCCGGACTCCATCTCCAAGCTCGTGTTGTCCAAGGGCCTCGATGCCGGGACCGCGTTCGAGCTCCTGTCGATCGACATCGCCGACGTGGACGTGGGCCGCAACATCGGGGCCGAGCTCCAAACCGCCCAGGCCGAGGCCGACCTCAAGGTGGCACGGGCGAAGGCCGAGGAGCGGCGGGCAATGGCGATCGCCCGCGAGCAGGAGATGTCGGCCCTCGTCCAGGAGCGCCGAGCGGCGGTGGTCGAGGCCGAGGCGGAGATCCCCCGCGCAATTGCGGAGGCGTTCCGCAAGGGGCAGCTCGGGATCATGGACTACTACCGGCTGAAGAACATCCAGGCCGATACCGCGATGCGCGAGGGGATCGCCAAGCCCGAGGACAGGCCGCGCGGCCAGGAGGAGCCGCCGGTGGGAGGGAAGCAGTGACGCTGCGTGTTGCCGCGGTGGTCCGTGACCTCCTGCGGACGGACCCGCGGGCAGCGATCCTCCTCGGTGAGATCCTCGGGCCGCCGGTGGGTTCCCCCGCCGCCCTGGCGCGCCCGTGGGAGAGGTAGGGGTACCTTTCCCGGGAACGACAGCACAGAAGGAGGCGCAGGTGAGAGGTCCTACGCCGCCCGTCTGACTCCGGACGCAACCCCTACTGCCCGAGGTGGTTCCTGAATTCTGTCACCGCCTGTCCGAACCGGGCGATGAACGCCCCCACGGCTCGCCAATTGACGCCACCCGCAAGGTAGAAGTCCGCGTCAAGCGCGATCTCGCCGTCGCGGTTTACGTATGCGCGCGACCCTCGCTTCGTCAGGTTCCAGGCGTTGATCAGCGGGATGGCCCCCTGAGCGGGCGTCGGCCATGTGGAATAGAGCCGCAGGCTGCTGTAACCCTCGGCCACCGGGTCGTACGCGCACAGGACCACCGGCACGCCCGCCAGCTCAAAGGCCCACACGGGGGCGCCTTCCTCGGACTCCGCCTGCTCAAAGCTGATTTCCATCTCCGACAGGAGCCGGTCGATGTCCGCCGAGGCGATTGCGCTCCACAGGGGCGGCCGGGGCCGGACGATCGGAACCGCGAGCAGGAACGCCACCACGTTTTCAGCGAACTCCAGCCCGTCGGCCCGACCGTCGTCGTCCTCATCGCCCGAGAACAGCCCGAGGATGCCGCCGAACAGCACCGTGCGGCCTTCGTTGCCGACGATGATCGCCGCCTGGTCCTCGGCAGGATCTGGGGAGTAACCAGCCAGCGCGACGCCCCCTTCGGTGGTGGCGAAGAATGCGCCGTCCACGATGCACGTGTCCGCCGTGGGCTGGAGCAGCATGACCACGTTGGGGGTCGTGAACAGGGGATGCTGAGTCTCCCAAATGTGGATCGGAAGAGGTTCTTCGTAGTCCGACAGCCACAGAACCCCGAACGGGGACGCGGTCTCCTCGTACCAGTCCCAGTAGTTCATGTACACGCGCCTGCCTCCGGCAATGCAGTCGGCGATGGCGTCGAGCGTCTCCCCACCCAACCTGCGTGAGTACTCGTCCACGATCACCAGATCCCACGGGCCCCCCTCGGTAAGGGCGACGAAGAAGTCGAACTCGTCACTCGTCTCAGCGAAATCGAGGCCCAGACCCTTCAGTGCAGCCGGGAAGTGGGCCACGCTCGAACTGCACTGTTCGCTCAACACGAGGATGCTCTGGCCCAGTCCCGACACGCCCAACAGACCCAGGAACAGCGGAACAACACAGAGCCCTGCAAGTACGCGTTTCATCTCTGTCCCCTCCTTGGAGACCACTACCGCTGCGTGGCGAGCGGACACCTGCGCACGGGGTTCCGGTTGCGCCCCACGGCCAAGGGGCATGATACGACTTCCCGTTCACCCCGGCTGGCCGCCCTCTCCGGGTGCCTGCCAGGCGGCCGACTCCTGTTCACAAGGACGTTCTGCCAGCAGCCCCATTCCTTCGGTCGGGGAAGCCGATTCGCTACGGAAGCAGTGCGCCAAGCTACGGTTCGCGGTCGATCCGCACTGGACGGTGGACAGGGATGCGGAACCGCCGCCGCCACGTGTCGGCCCCGCCGGCGAACAGGACCACCGCACACGCTCCCCCGACCACGCCCAGCGACGCCCCGAAGTACATCGGGGCCTCCATTCCGAACGCGTCGAACACCACGCCGGCCGCGATCGGGCCGAGCATCTGCCCGATCGCGAATGCCGAGTTCTGGATCCCAGCCAGCGTTCCCATCCCGTGTGCCCGGCCGAGCTGGGTACGGATGGCGAGCACGGACGCGCGTCCCAGTGCGCTTCCCACGCCCATCGCCACGGACAGCGCCACCACGCCCCCCAGGCTTTGCACGAGTGGGACGAAGAACATCGGCAGTGGAGACAGCAACCCCCCCACCGCGATCTGCGGGAGTCGTCGGAACCGGTCCGCGAGGTACCCAAACGGAATCTGGAACAGCCCCTCGCCCACGAGGTACCCGGTGAGGACAAGGCCGATCGCCGACTCGCTGTGGCCGTAGCCGTCGGCAAGGAGCGGCCAGAACGAGTTGAACGACTGCCGCCACAGTCCGCGGGTCGCGAAGTAGACGATGATCGCCAATACAGCCGGCGCGCGGAGCGCAGCCCTCGGGTTCGGTGCCGCACGGGGTGCGGTGGTCGTCGGCCTCCTCCCGTCGTCGGGAACCCATCGTGCGACCCCGATCAGCGCGAACAAAGACAGGATCCCCATTGCGTAGAAGGGGGCCTCGAACGACCACCCCGCGACGAGGTATCCCCCGAACAGGGGGCCAAGGGCCATCCCGGCGAACATGGACGCGTAGAAGAGGTTGGCGACCCTTCCCTCGTGTCCCACCGGCGTCAGGTCGCCAACATAGGCCTGGGCGATGGGGGTGACCATGATCGACCCCACGCCGTGGAGGAGTCGGAACAGGCCCATCTGCCACAGGCTCTGAGCGACGACGTACAGGACCGAGACGACGGCGTAGATGCCAAGGCCCCACACGATGAGTCTCTTTCTACCGATGCGATCGGACAGCACTCCCGCGATGGGACCGAGCAGGAACCGGGAGACGGAGAACGCGGCGAACACCGTCCCCACGGCGACCCCGCCCGCGCCGAACGAGCGCACGTAGAGGGGCATGATCGGGGAGATGATCCCCATCCCCATCATGGCGACGGACACGGCGAGGAACAACGGGACAAACGCGGCTAGCACAACGATCCAAGGATACGGGATCCGGGCTCGGTTGGCGAGGCCTGTCGCGCCGTGCCCTGGGCTATCTTGCGGCAGGGGTCCGCAGCATGGCCCACGCGGTGAGATCCGTGCCGGGGATGGAGGACTCCTCCAGGACCCGGAACCCGAAATGCTCGTACAGGGACACGTTCTTCTCCTGCATCGTGTCCACGTAGCACGGTCGGCCCTCCCGGTCGAGCCGGGCGAGGATCGGGCGGAGGAGCCGGCCCGCGTGGCCTTGGCCCTGGAACGAGGGGGCGACCCCGAGGATGAAGAGGAACAGGTGCTCCGGCGGAGCGAGCCGCCGGTGGAGGGCATTCAGGTGGTCCCCGGCAACCCTCAAGCGAGCGCCACCGGTGCGGCCGAGGCTGACGAGGAGCGAGAGTGGGACCGCACGCAACACTTTCCACGGCGTCAGCGGGAAACGTGCCGACGGCAGCCACGCCGCCACCCCCTCCAGGCGTTGCGACGGGGCGTAGACCTCCCCATACCGGGCGGCGTAGTGGAGGGGAACTTGGCAGAAGACCCGCGCCAGCTTCATCCGCGCCTCCCGATCCGGGCAGGCATGGGTGAGGAGCGGGTCATCCCTGAACGCCACAGCGAGGACCTCCATCGCTCGCCCCACGTCGGCTCTCCCCAGCCGCACCAGCTCCCCCATCGCTGCCCTAGGATCGCTTGCCGCGGTCCGCCCTTCAAGCCCCGCGGGACAGCCTCACTCTCTGAGCTCTACGATACGCAGATCGTGGAGGTCGAAGCCCGCGCAGGGGTGTGCCCCCACCGGGGGCTTCGTCATCGGCTTGCCCGGCGAGTCCCACCGGGATCAGCTCGAAAGCTCGTCGCGTTCAGCAACCGTTGGCGAGCGGTATTCCATGGACCGGCCCATCTCCCGACACCCCGATCTGCCTTCCCGTCCCCGGCGCGGCTCGATCCCCACCAGGGCACCGCCTTGGTTCCGGGCAGAGCGGGACATCACAGGGCCAAGGTCACGCGGGCGTTCCCCTCCCCCCGCACCACGGAGCTCGCGGCCATCGCAAACAGAAAGAACGGCGTCCCAAAGAGGTTGATCCCCAGGTAATCCGCGCCGTAGGGGAGGATTGTCTCCGTTGCTCCGAACAGGCGCAGGAGCGGTTCGAGGTAAAGGCAGCCCAGCGCGACACGATCGACGCCGCACCGATCCCGAGCGTCTGCGCGTTCGCCATGACGAGGACCTCTACCGGGAACGAGATCACGATTCCGGCGATGGCGAGGGAGCCGACTCCCCGCCGTGGCGAGCGAAGAGTCTGCCTTGCCCCCACGAAGGGATGATGGTACGCGACGGTCCCCTCCTGCAAAAGTGCATCGCGGAGCCACGGCTGGGCCCACCGCCACCCCAAGATGCCAACCGCTCCAAGGTCGGCTATGATCGTCTTTTCGCTCAAGGAGGGTTGGATGCGACCTAGGATCTGGATCGAGCGGTTCGACCCCGCAATCGCTCGCTCGGAGGCGATGCGGGGGTACCACGCCCTTTCCAACCGGATCCGCGCGGAGTGGTGGCCGGACGATCCGCCGCGGGAGCTGCCTGTTCTGCGGACGATGTTGACCACGGTGCCCTCCGTGTGGGGCGTGCAGTGGTGGGTGGCGTGGCACCGGGGGCGGGTGGTGGGCAGCGCCGAGCTCGAGATGAACAGGACGAAGGAGAACCGCCACCTGGCGTGGTGCGACCTCTCTGTCCTCCCCGAGCACCGACGGCAGGGGATCGGGTCGGCCCTGCTGCGGGCCGTGGCCGAGGCGGCGCGCGAGGACGGGCGGAGGCTTCTCGGGACGGCCACGGCCACCACCGCCCCCATGGGTGAGGTGTTCCTGCGTCGGCTCGGCGCTCAGCCGGCCCTGACCCAAGAGATCAACCAGCTCGCGATCCGCGACGTGGATCCGGCGCTCCTCCGGGCGTGGCAGGACCGCGCCCCCGCGGACGCGTTTCGCCTCGGGTTCTGGGAGGGACCGTACCCGGAGGCGGACCTCGCCGAGGTGGTCGCGATGCACGAGGTGATGAACACCGCCCCCCGGGGGGACCTCGACATGGAGGACTTTCACTGGACTCCGGAGTTGATCCGCGACCAGGAGGAGTCCATGCGCAAGCGCGGGGTGGAACGGTGGACGGTCTACGCTCGCCACATCCCCACCGGCCGGATCGCTGGGTTCACCGAGGTCGGCTGGAACCGCAACGAGCCGGAGATCCTCCACCAGTGGGGGACGGGGGTGTTCCCGGAGTTCCGCAACCACGGGCTGGGGCGGTGGCTGAAGGCGGCGATGCTCGCGCGGGCCCTCGCGCAGCGCCCCCAGGTGAAGTTCGTGCGTACGGGGAACGCGGACATGAACGTCCCGATGCTCAAGATCAACCACGAGCTCGGGTTCCGCCTCTACAACACGGTGACGATCTGGCAGGTCCCGGTGGAGAAGGTCCTTGCCTACCTCGCCCAACGCGGGAGGAGTTAGCGTTGCCCGAGCTCCCGGACCTCGTTGTGCTCGCGCGCAGCTGCGACCAAGCCCTAAGGGGGAGGCGCTTCTCCCAGGTCCAGATCGGCCAGCCGAAGTGCCTCAACCTGCCCCCGGACGCGTTCGCGGACGCGGTGGTGGGGCAGGCGATCGTGGCCGTCCGCCCGCGTGGCAAATGGGCGCTCGTCGAACTCGATCGGGGCGACATCCTGGGGATCAACCTCGGGATGGGCGGGGAGGTGCGCCTTCGCCTGCCCGAGGAGGAACCCGACCTCACCCGCGAGCGGGTGGTGTTCCGATTCACAGATGGTGAACAGGTTTGGATCCACTTCTGGTGGTTCGGGCACGTCCATCTCGTCCCGCGGGGGGACCTCGCGTCCCACCCCCAGCTCGGGCGGTTGGGCCCGGATCCCCTCTCCGCGGCGTTCACGCCCGAGGCGCTGGGGGCGCTCCTCGCCGGCCGTCGCGGGGCACTGAAGGGCTACCTCCTCGATCAGCGCTTCGTCGCTGGGATCGGGAACGTGTACGTGCAGGACATCCTGTGGCAGGCGCGGCTGCATCCGCTCGTCCCGGCGCGGGACCTCTCCCCAGCGGACGTGGCCCGGCTCCATCGTGGGCTGCGCCACGTGGTCGAGGAGGGTATTCGCTGGGGTGGAGGGCCTGGGGAACGGGACGTGTGGGGGAACGAAGGGACCTACGCCGACCAACTTCAGGTCGGTTACCGCACGGGAAAGCCGTGCCCGGCGTGCGGCACCGCGATCGAGGAGCTGCGGGTGGGGAGCACAACGAGCTACATCTGCCCCCGCTGTCAACCCGCTCCGAGGATGAACCGCGCCTGACTGTGCCTCCCCCCTGCGGGGCGGGGGTGAACAAGGGAGGGATGGAAGGAATCAATGCGGCTCAAGGCAGTTCTCTGGACGCTCGGCGGGCTCGCGGTGGGGGCTCTTGCCGCAGTGGTGGTGGCCGTACTCGTGTTTTGGATCTTCCCCGCCGTTCGGAGGGCCCGTAGTCCCTTCGCTGAGATCGTGCTCGCGGATCTCGTTGTCCACTACGTGAAGGCGTCCCCCCTCGCCCCGGACATCGGTGTCCACGCGGAGGAGGTCCAGAGTGCCTGGCACTTCGTCCTCGAACAGCTCTCGCTGCAGAGCGACGAGGTCCCGGGCCCAGTCCACGTGTACCTCTACGCGACCGCGGAGGAGCTTCCCTCGGGCTATGCCGCCCGCGTGGAGGCCGAGCGGACGTGGGTCGCGGTCGTCGACCACGTGTGGGGACAGCCTCTGCATGGGGCGCTGAGCCGCGTTGCATGTTCCCTCGTGTTCGGCCGTCCTGGGAACACCGTGTTCCGCCGCGGCCTGGCGATATACCTTGACAACCCTGGCCATCCGTGGGCAGCGGAGGCCCAGACTTGGGCTGACCCGCTGCCTTGGCTGACTCTGTGGGAGCGAGCAGATAGGCTCCTCGCTGCGGACCCTTGGGACCGCCTCTACTTCACCGTCAATGCCCCATGGGTGGGGGCCGTGGTGTCACTGGAGGCGGTGAAGGCGTTGCTGCTCGCCCAGGAGTCGCGCGCGGTGGGACACGGGCGGATGTGGGAGGCGATGGCTGGAGCGCTTGCGGAATGGGCGCTGAGCAAGTATGGACGGCGAGGCATCGAGGCGCTGTGGCGGACATCCTCGTGGGCCGGAGCGGCCGCGGCCCTGGGGACGGACCTCGATCTCCTGACCCTTGACCTCAACGACTACGCGCGAACTGCCTTGGCGAGTTCGCCGCACGGCATCTACCTTAAGGCGGTGACGGATGTATTTCAGGGCCGGCCGGAACGGGCCCTCCAAACGTTGGCAGCGTTGCCCGGGGACGAGGCGAGACGGATGACCGGGATGGCGCATCTCGCGCTGGGAGCCCCCGAACTGGCGGTGGCAGCATGGAGCAACGGAACGGCTGGGGAGCTTGCCCCGTTGGCGGAACTGCTTGCGCAGGCGCAGAAGTCCTTCATGGGTCGGCTCGTCCTGGTGGGAGGATCGGGGGACCCCGCGGATGTGCCTGCGTCCGCCCACCGAGCTGTCGAGCGAGCGCTCGCCTTCTGCGACCTGCCGGAGTCCGATCTCCCCGATCGCATTGTGTTCTACTTCGTACCCACGGTGCCTATGGCCGACGTGCCGCGGGGCGTGGTATGGGTTGCAGGGGGAGGGGAAGCAGTGCCCGCTCTCGCTGTCCGCGTCGTGCTCGAGATCGCGTCACCAACCGGGCTCCCCGCGTACCGAACTCTCGTCGAGGGACTGATCCTCCACCTGGCATACCCGGACCGGGACTTCCGGGCCGAGGCGGCACAGGTACTGGCTGTTGGGCGTTGGGTATCCCTCTCCCAACCTCTGTTCGGGAGCTACCCCCTCGCTCTAGCCGAGGCGGAAGCAGGTGCCTTCGTGCGCTATCTGATCGCTGCGTATGGGGAGGAGCGGCTGCGTGATCTCTGGTCTCACCTCGAGGCTGGAGCGAGCCCGTTCGCCGCCGTCGAGCAAGCACTGGGGGTCGGGCTCCTTGAACTGGAGCGCGAGATGCACATCTGGCTCAGACGACCCTGAACGGGTCGAACGCATCCCGCAACGCGTCCCCGAGGAAGTTGAAGGCGAGGACCGTGACGGTAATGAATGCCCCCGGGATCAAAAGCCAGGGGTAGCTCTGGATCGTCGCGGCGTTGTTCGCCTTCGAAAGAAGCAGCCCCCAGCTCACCATTGGCTCGCTGATGCCGATCCCCAGGAAGCTGAGCCCGCTCTCCCCCAGGATCGCTCCGGGGATGGTGAGCGTGGCCCCCACGATCAAGTAGGAGCTGAGGTTGGGCATGATGTGCCGCATGATGATCCGCAGGTCGTTGGCCCCCGCGGCTCGAGCGGCCTCGGCGAACTCCATGGACCGGATCGAGAGCACCACGCCGCGGACAACGCGCGCCCGAGCTGCCCATCCTATGAGGGACATGATCGCCACGATGCCGAAGAAACGCATCGTCGGCGTCCAACCCTTGGGGAGAGCCAGCCCCAGCGCCAGCCAAAGGGGCAACGCGGGAATCGACATTACCACCTCGAACGCCCGCTGTAGCAACATATCCAAGCCCCCTCCGTAGAATCCGGAGATCCCCCCCAACAGAAGTGCAATCGGGAACGAGAGAGCAACAACAAAGGGCCCCACGACGAGAGAGACCCGGGTTCCCATCACCACCCGGGAGAACAGGTCCCGCCCCATCTCATCGGTTCCGAACAGAAAGATCTGCCCCCCTTCGTCTGTGCCGAACAGGTGAATATCCGTGGGAATCAAGCCAAACAACTTGTAAGGGTACCCACGAACGAAGAACCTCACACGGTACTTCTGGGCCGTGTTCTCTCTGTACTCCCAGCTCCACGTCTCTCTGTTCAGCTGCCGCGTGAGTTGATACACGAAAGGTCCGGTCCAGCGACCCTCCTCGTCACGGAAGTGGATCCGCGTGGGGGCGGCATAGGTCGCGGTCCTGTACTGCTCGGTATGTGGGTAGGGGGCGATGAACTCCGCAAAGACAAGGATGAACAGAAAGAGGACCACGATCACTCCGCCCACCCGGCCCACTCGGTGGCGCTTGAACCGGCGGAACGCGAGCCTCCACTGGCTGATGCCTTTCTCTCCCGCCGAGGTCGGGTACTTCCTAGTCATAACGGATCCGTGGATCCACCCACGCCAGCATGACATCTCCCAGGAGGTTCCCAAGCTGGAGGAGGAAAGCGAAAAACAGAAGGCCGGACATGACCACGTACTCATCCTGGCGCTGAAGCGCATTCCAGAACGCCCTCTCCACGGTGGGGAGGCCGAGGATGATTGCGGTGAAGAATGCCCCCGCGAACAAATCGGGCAGTGACATTCCGAGCATCGTGATCAAGGGGTTGATGGCGTTGCGCACGGCGTGCTTCCAGCGAACAGCCCGTTCGGCGAGACCCTTCGCTCGCGCCGTGAGTACGTACTGCCGCGACATCGTCTCCAACATCTGCCCGCGCATGTACCGGATCAACCCCGCCATATTGGAGGTCCCTACCACGACGAGGACGGGCCAGAGGTGCCACATGAAGTTCACAAATCTTCCCCACGTCCAAGGGGCGTTGATGTAGTGGACATCGAACAATCCACCCACACCCAGCCCCTTCGACCCGACGTCGAGCACCGACACCAGGAACCAGATGAGGACTAGAGCGAAGAAGAAGTTGGGGATCGAAAGCCCGAGGAACCCGAAGAACGTCAGTGCGTAGTCACCTACTGAGTATTGCCGCACGGCGGAGTAGATACCGATCGGGATCGCGAGGACCCAGGTGAAAATGAGGGTCCCAAATGAAATGAGAAGGGTCCACCCTAGACGTCCCTTGAACAGGGCATCGAACGCCGGCTGCATCGTCTCCATCGAGTAGCCGAAGTCGCCACGGGTGACGATCCCGCTCACCCACTTCCAGTACCGGACAAGCGCTGGCTGGTCCAGACCATACTGGGCTTCGAGTCGAGCGATCGTCTCCTTGCTGAACCTGGGGTTCAGCCGAAACACGGTGGTGAAGTCCCCGGGCATGAGCTGGATCACAAAGAAGCTGACCAAGGAGATGATCACCAACACGGGGACCATGTACAGCACCCGCCGCGCCAAATAGCCAGCCATCGCTGAGAGCGCACAATGGGTCGGTGGGGGGGCGATCAGGATCGATCGCCCCCCATTCCCCCGGCCCTTACTCCACCGTGCGGTTCCCGACCATGTTCGGGAACTGCTTCCAGAGGTACTCAGAGAACCCGAGTGCCCCTGCCAACGGGCTGAACTCCGCGGTGTTGCGTAGGTTCAGGTAGTAGGCCGTTCGGTAGAGCATGTTCACCGTGTAGACGAGGAACAGGTTCTCTGCTGCCAGGATCTGATACTCCTTGTAGTACTCATACGCTTCGTCGAAGTCGTACGTGCTCACGCCAAGCTTGAACAGCTCGTCGATCCTCTCGGCCACGGGTGTCGGATCCTCGCAGTCGGAGTACTTCCAGAAGTGGAGACCTCCGCACGAGAGCTCGACGTTGGCCCCTCCGTGAGGCTCCGAGGACCCTGTTAGCCCGAGCAGGACAGCCTCGCCCGTTCCCCCGAGCAGGATGCTCACCAAGGCGTTGAACGCGATCGGGTTGAAGTTGACCTTCAGTCCAACCTTAGCGGCGTCGGAGGCGAAGATCTGGCACATCTGCTCCCGAACCGTGTTCCCAGAGTTCGTCTGGAGGGTGAACTCGAAGGTTCTCCCGTCCGGGAAATCCCGCCAGCCGTCTCCGTTCCGATCCACGAGGCCGATCTTGTCAAGGAGCTTCGCCGCCTCCTCAAGGTCGTAATCGTACTTCGGAACGTCGGGGTAGTAGAACGGGGAGAGCATCGAAACCGGGCTCCATTGGGGCACACCCAACCCGAGGTATGCGTTCTCGATGATGGACTGCCTGTCGACGAGATGGGACATCGCCTTCCGGAAGTCCACCATCCGGAAGTAGGTCCGCAGATCCTCGTCCGGGCAGTCTTGGTTGAACACGATCCAGGTTGTTCCGAACAAGGGTTTGGTCGGGTCGACCACCACCTCGAACCCCTTCAGGGCCTTCTCCGCCATCAGCGTGGACAAGTCCTCGGGCCGAGGGGCGTACACATCGAGCTCACCGTTCCGGAACTTGAGCATGATCGTGTCCAGCGAGAACGAGATCACGAACTTGATCCCATCCAAGTACGGCAGTCTGTTGCCCTGCGAGTCGAACTTCCAGTAGTTCGGGTTCCGCTCGAGGACCACCAGCTGGTCAGGGACGAACTCCTTGAGCACAAACGGGCCCATACCGACGATGTCAGCCGGGTCGGCGTCCACGCCCCACGCGCTGTTCAGGGCCTCTGGGTCGGCATTAGGGTTGTACACGCGGGAGAGGTCCTGCAGCTTGTGGGCAGGGTAGATCGCCCCACCGATCTGGGTGAAGAACGGACGGAACGGCTCCAGGAGGGTGAAGGACACGGTGTAGTCGTCCACCTTCTCCCATGTCATGCCCTCGGGGAGGACGTCCCGATAGTCCGTGCGGACGTCGTCGTTGTAGATCACACCAGAGAACGTGAAGATCACGTCATCAGCGGTGAAGGGCGCCCCGTCCGACCAGACCAGCCCCTCACGGAGGAAGAAGGTGATCGTCAGCCCGTCCTCTGAAACCGTCCAGGACTTCGCCAACCCAGGTTCAGGCAAGTCCGTGATCGGGTTGACATCCACCAGCCCGGCATGCAGGCGCGAGGTCACATCGGTGGAGGACGTCTCCTGTGCGATGTGGTGGTTGAATGTCTTCGGGTTGTCGAGCGAACCCACCACAAGGTATCCCCCGTAGTTACCGACCTCTAGCTTCTCCCAGTCACCTTCCCCCAGGGGAACGACCAGGTAGTCCGCGGCGAACCCCAGTCCCACAACGGACACCAACAAGAACCCCAGCACAATGGCGCTCTTCCTCATCCGAACCTCCTTGGCTCCTCTCGGTTGTGTCGCGGTACCCAAGCACCGTCTGCGTCCGGCGACCACCCCCCATAGTGCTGTATTCGTTACCAACTCTAGTTCGGTCTGGCCGGAGTGTCAACCAGCGCGCCCGCAGGGGCCGTGGGCACGTTGCCGAGGAAGATGCGATGGTCTGGCCGAGGGGACGAGCACTGACGTTGCGGTGCCCGTGCGTGGCCCTCTGTCCGGGCCTGCCTCGGCAAGCCCAGCCCGCCGCTGGTCCGTTTGATCGGCACCCCGGGACAGGGCAGGATGGGGAGGGTTGAGACCTCGCGACTCGGGAGGCGATGGTGTAACTGGGACAGGTTCCCCGCGTGCGGCTCGGGCATTGGCCGACCCCCCTCGACGAGCTGTTCCGGTTCTCCCAGCACCTGGGTGGGCCACGGCTGTTCGCCAAGCGGGAGGACCTCACCCCACTCGCCCTGGGCGGGAACAAGATCCGCAAGCTCGAGTACGCGCTCGCGGAAGCCCAGGCCCACCGGGCGACGACCCTCGTCACGAGCGGGGCCACCCAGAGCAACCACGTCCGCCTCACGATCGCCGCTGGGAATCGGTTGGGCCTGAACACGGTCGCTGTTCTGCGCGGCCAGAGGCCGAGCTCGCCCACGGGGAAAGCGATGGCCGGCCTCGTGAACCTGGTGAGGAAGGGCGCGTTTTGCCCCCAGGACGCGGTGGTGTTCCTCCACACCGGCGGGGTACCGGCCCTGTTCGCCGATGCCCAGGCCCCCACGTTCCAGGTCCTCGCTGGCCCGGGATGAGGGACGGGGCGCCTGAAACGATCGGGACGCGGCACCGGTACAATCGGCCAGCAACTGCTTGCCGGGAGGCGATCGCACGTGGCTGAACAGAAGCCGAGCATCGAGGCGAAGAAGGCCGGCGAGGTGGGAGAGCCCAAGGAGAAGGTCCGCAAGCTCCTCGGGATCGAGCCGGTGGAGACACATCACGAGCTCGTCCTGCGCGGGGAAACGCTCTCCTACACGGCGCGGGCAGGGGTGATCCCCCTCCGCGACCCGTTCGACGAGACGGAGGCGGAGATCTTTTTCATCGCCTACGAGCGCGACGGAGGGGCGGACCGCTCGAAGCGCCCGCTCACGTTCGCGTTCAACGGCGGGCCGGGATCGTCCTCGATTTGGCTCCACATGGGGGCGCTGGGGCCAAAGCGGGTGGTGATGGAGAAGGAAGGATGGATGCCCGCTCCCCCTTACCGTTACGAGGACAACGCCCATACCTGGCTCGACCAGACTGACCTCGTGTTCATCGACCCCGTCGGCACGGGGTTCAGCCGGGCAGCGAAGGTGGACCTGGACAAGAAGTTCTGGAACTTCAAGGGCGACGTCGAGTCGGTCGGGGAGTTCATTCGCCTCTACCTCACCCGGTACCGGCGGTGGACGTCGCCCCTCTTCCTCGCCGGGGAGAGCTACGGCACGACCCGTGCCGCCGGGCTGGCGGGGCACCTCGTGGACCGCGGGATCGCGTTCAACGGGATCGTCCTCATCTCCACCGCCCTCGACCTTGCCGCGATCCGGTTCATGCCTGGAAGTGACCTCCCCTACCAGCTCTTCGTCCCCACGTACACGGCAACGGCGTGGTACCATGGCCGCCTCTCCCCCGAGCTCCAGAAGCGTTCCCTGTCCGATCTCATGGCGGAGGTCAAGGCGTGGTCGGAGGGGGAGCTGACCCTTGCCCTCATGAAGGGGGACCGCCTCCCGGCGGATGAGCGTCGCTCCGTGGCCAAGAAGCTCGCTGCCTATACGGGACTCGATCCCGACTACATCCTCGGGACGAACCTCCGCGTCAACATCTATCGGTTCTGCAAGGAGCTCCTGCGGGAGGAGCGCCGGAGCGTAGGGCGCCTCGACTCCCGGTTCAGAGGAGTGGAGGCCTTGACCGTGACCGAGCGGCCGGAGTTCGACCCGTCCATGGTTGCCATCGCGCCTCCCTACACGTCGGCGTTCAGCCACTACGTGCGGGCGGAGCTGGGGATCGAGACCGACCTCACCTACGAGACCCTCAACTCCACGGTGAACGAGAGCTGGGAATGGGAGAAGGGGTTTATGCCCGCTACCGGAGAGGCCCTGCGCAGCGCGATGGCCAAGAACCCGTACATGAAGGTGTTCGTCGGCCAAGGGTACTATGACCTCGCCACCCCCCTCTTCGCCACCGAATACATGCTCAGCCACATGAACGTGGATCCCGCGTTCCGGGAGAACATCGAGATGGAGTGCTACGAAGCGGGACACATGTTCTACCTCGACCACGAGTCCTTGGCCGCGTTCCGCGCCGACGTCGAGCGGTTCCTTGCCTTGGCGGGGGGGCGCGCGGGGCCCGCCTGACAGCCCCGCGAGGTAGCTTGCCGCGGCTCTTGCCTCCCGACGGCGATCGTGGTTCAATCCAGATCGTGAATGCTCCCGGTGGGGAACCGAATGCACTGCGGACCGGGGATGGCCTGTACCTCTTCGTCCGGACCTGGCCCGTCGCGGGGAGAGGCTGGGTCGGGATCGTTCACGGCTATGGGGAGCATAGCGGCCGCTACGAGGCCTTCGCCCGCTGGCTGAACGGGCAAGGCTGGGCCGTGGCCGCGTGCGACCTCCGCGGGCATGGCCGGAGCCCCGGGCGGCGGGGGCACGTCCGCCGGTTCGCGGACTATCTCCACGACGTGGCTGCCCTCCACGGTCTCCTCCGGGAACGCGCAGCGGGGAGGCCCCCCTTCCTCCTCGGCCATTCCCTGGGCGGCCTCATCGCGACCCGCTACGTCCAGGAAGGGGCGGAGGGGCTGGCCGGGCTCATCCTGAGCGCCCCGTTCCTGGGAGCGGAGATGCCGGTCCCCGGTTGGAAGGCAGCCCTCTCCCGCCTCCTCTCGGGAGGGTGGCCCTCGTTCTCCAGCTCGAGCGGCCTCGTGGGGGCGATGGTGAGCCACGATCCGGAGGTCGTGGCGGAGTACGAGCGCGACCCTTTCATGCACAACAGGGTCACCGCCCGGTGGTTCACCGAGGTCGTGGCCGCGCAACGGGCGGCCCTCGCGGCAGCCCCCCAGCTTGCCCTTCCCCTCCTCATCCTCCACGGCGGTGCCGACCCCATCGCCAGCATCTCGGCCACCCGCCGGTTCTTCTCCGCCGCCAGATCGCCGGACAAGACGCTCAAGGTGTACGGTGACCTCCTCCATGAAGTCCTGAACGAGCTTGGGAAGGAGCGCATCTGGGAGGACATCGCGTCCTGGCTTGAATCGCGCGGAGGGGGGGAAAAGAAATGAGCCCGCTCGCCTTGGGGGCGCTGGCGTCGCTCGCCGCCGGGCTCGCCACCGGGGTCGGCGCCCTCCCCGTGCTTCTTCGCTGGCAACCTTCCCCCCGGGTCACCGACGGGATGCTCGGGTTCGCGGCGGGGGTCATGCTCGCCGCCACCTTCTTCTCCCTCCTCCTCCCGGCGATCGAGGCCGGGGGGCCGTGGCGGGCGGTGGCCGGGCTCCTTCTCGGGGTAGCGTTGCTCGTCGTCGCCGACCGGCTGACCCCACACCTCCACTTCCTCCACGGCCGGGAGGGGCCGGGGAGTCGGCTGCGCAAGGTGTGGTTGTTCGCGCTCGCAGTGACGATCCACAACTTCCCGGAGGGGCTCGCGGTGGGCGTGGGGTTCGGGGCGGGGGACATCGCCGGCGCCCTCGCCCTCGCGATCGGAATCGGCCTGCAGAACATGCCCGAGGGCCTGGCCGTGGCGCTGCCGCTCGTCGGGGAGGGTTATTCCCGGACGAAGGCGTTCCTCATCGCCACTGCGACCGGTCTCGCCGAGCCGATCGCCGGCCTCCTGGGCGCGGCCGCGGTGACGGCCGCGGCGGGGATCCTCCCCTACGCCCTCGCGTTCGCGGCCGGGGCGATGCTGTACGTGATCTCCGACGAGATCATCCCCGAGTCCCACCGCCGCGGGCACGAGTTCTGGGCCACGGGCGGTCTCGTCCTCGGGTTTGTGGTGATGATGCTCCTCGACACTCTCCTCGGATGAGCCCGACCAAGGTCGAGCCCCGGCTGGGTTTTCAACCTCCCGTGCCCCCCGCACCGATGGGGAGACGTGGGGGGGGATTGGCGGTAGGATTGGGCCAAGGAGGACCCGTGCTGAAGAAGATCCACATCCGAACCACACGCCGTGAAGAGGCGCGGGATATCACGGACGAGGTCCAGCGGGCGGTGTTGGAGGCCGGCGTGCGGGAGGGGTTCGTCATCATCTACGTCCCCCACGATGCGGCGGCGGTGAGCATCCACCGCACGCTCGCCGAGGCCAATGCCCCCCAGCTCGATCGAATGCTGGACGCGGTGAACCCGGACCGGGAGAGCCCGGAGTACACCAAGGCCGCGTTCGTCGCCCCGACCGAGGTGGGGGTCGTGGAGGGGGGGCGGATGGTCCTCGGCGACGACCAACGCGTGTACTTCTACGAGTTCAGCGGGCCGGCCGCGCGGGCGGTGTACGTGTACGTGGGAGCGTAGGCCGGGCGGGTGAACCTAAGGGAGGGGGAAGGAACACCTACCACTGGAACCGTGACTGCGCTGATCGTCGAGGAGCTGGTGAAGGACTACCGGACGCGGAAGGGGCCCGTGCGGGCCCTCGCGGGCGTCTCGTTCCGGGTGGACGAAGGGGAGATCGTCGGGTTGCTAGGCGCCAACGGGGCGGGGAAGACGACGGCGATCAAGATCCTGTGTGGGCTCCTGCGGGCCACGTCCGGACGGGCGGAGGTGTTCGGGGTGCCCCCGTCCCGGCCCGAGGTGGCCCGCCGCGTGGCCGCGCTCCTGGAAGGGTCGCGCAACGTGTACTGGCGGCTGTCGGTGGAGGAGAACCTGCGGTTCTTCGCCGGGCTGCAGGGCGTGCCGCCCCGGGAGGCGCGGCGGCGGACCCAGGAGCTCGTGGGCCGGTTCGGCCTGGAGGACAAGCGGCGGACGACGGCCAATCTCCTGTCCCAGGGGATGAAGCAGAAGCTGGCCCTGGCCTGTGCCCTCGTGAAGGGGACGCCGCTCTTGCTCCTCGACGAACCCACCCTCGGCCTTGACGTAGAGACCAGTCACGAGCTTCGGGGGATGATCCGCGAGCTGGCCGTGAGCGAAGGCAAGACGGTCCTTCTCTCCTCCCACGACATGGGAGTGGTCGAGGACACCTGCCGCCGGGTGGTGATCCTCTCCCGAGGGCGGGTGGTGGCCAACGACCTGGTCCCGAACCTTCTGGCCCTCTTCCAGACCCGGGCGTACCGGGTGAGCCTGCGGGACGGATTGCCCGCGGAGGCACGCGCGCGCCTCGCTGCTCGGCTTCCCACCCTGCGACCCCTGGAGGCAGAGCGGGCCCTGGAGGTAGAGCTTCCGCCCGAGCAAGACGTGTATGCCCTGATGGACGCCCTGCGGGAAGCCGGCGTCGCGGTGGAGGGCGTGAGCCGTGCTGAACCTGACCTCGAGGACGTGTTCCTGCGCATCGTGCGGGGTGAACGATGAGGTACCTCTGGACCTTCCGGGCAGTGCTGGTGCGGTTCCTGATCGAACTCAAGCGCTACCCTCTGAACACCCTGTCGAGCCTGGCCACGCTGTACATCGTGTTCCTGATCCTGTTCACCGGGGCCCGCTACGCCCAAGGGCTGGGGGTGAACCTGTTCGGGGAGGGCCTCGAGGGGCTCGTTGTGGGCTACCTGGTGTGGACGTTCGCGATCATCGCCTACTCCGACCTCTCCTGGGAGCTGATGCGGGAGGCCCAGCAGGGGACGCTCGAGCAGCTCTACATGTGCCCGCTCGGGTTCCGGTTCGTGAGCACGTCGTGGATCGTTGCGTCGTTCTTGGTGAGCCTGGCCTGGGTGGCGGCACTCCTCGGGCTGATGATGGTGACAACGGGCCAGTTCCTTCTCCTGCCCCTGGGAAGCCTCATCCCCCTCCTTCTGCTCACGGTGGCGCCGGTGTACGGGATTGGCTTCGTGATGGCCGGGCTCGCGCTCGTCTACAAGCGGATCCAGGCGTTCTTCCAGATCCTGCAGTTCGTGTTCGTGGCCCTGGTGGCGCTCCCCGCCGATGCGGCGTGGGGGAAAGCGCTGCCCCTGTCCCTGGGGACGCGACTCCTGGGGCGGGTGATGGTGGACGGCGACACCCTCGCCACCCTGCCCTTGACGGACGTCCTCGTCCTGGTGGCCACGGCGGTGTTCTACCTCCTCCTCGGGATCGGGGTGTTCCGGCTGTTCGAGGGGATCGCCAAGGATCGGGGGCTCCTTGCCCACTACTGAGGCGCCCTTGGACTTGGCACACCCGGCCTGAGGCAGTACCATCACGGCGTACTCCCCGGTAGCTCAGTTGGCAGAGCAGCCGGCTGTAGGGACTGCAGCTTCTGCGGGAAACCGCAGTCGAAACACCGGGCGAATTCAGGGAAGCCTGCCCCGGTCGGCGAGAGTTCGATCGGAACGGTAATCCTGAGCGGAGCCTGCCGAAAGGGCATTGCGTAGGCAGGAACGTGCAGAGACTAGAGGCTGAGGAGCCCTTACCGATAACGCCTCACAAGCGCCCGGCGCCCTACCCTGGAAACAGACGGGCGATGAGATAGTCCAAGCCCGGCAGAAACGTCGGGGCACTTGTAACCGGCGGGCCGGAGGTTCGAGTCCTCCCCGGGGAGCCACAGAGGACAAGATCCCCCTTGGGCAACCCGGTCGAAGGGCTCTCTGATCGATCCTCCCCTCCAATCAGCGTCGAGTTTGAGCGCAGCGCTCGGAGGAGCCTCCGCACTCTCCACCATCTCCAGCTTGAACCGGTCGGCCCACGCGAGCAGGGGCCGCCACACCAGCTAGCAGCCTGTGTGGGAACCCGCTACCCTCCCCTCAGAATCTGATGGGAGCGAGGGAGGAGCGATGAAGACGTTCAGGG
>FWPV01002738.1_pt1 | contig 42058 bp, 28 predicted proteins | sample 2228371 | NCBI WGS metagenome assembly FWPV01 (sample SAMEA103939776, study PRJEB20133) | metagenome
CCTCGTTCGGTGACTTCTTTCGTGACCCAACGGGCAGCCGTTCGGTTACCCGATTAAATGACTTGACATGGGGGAAGCGGAGCTGTTTTGCTACACTCGTGGCGAGAGGAGCTTCACCACGCATGAAAAACTGGATTCTGTTCGGAGTCTCTTTCGCCCTCGCGGCGGCCCTGACCGTGGGCGCTCAGCCGAAGCAGCGGGCCAGCCCGCATGAAACCACGTCGGCCACCATCGGCGGCAAGAAGATCACCATCGAATACGGCCGTCCCTATGTGAAGGGCCGCAACGTCTGGGCCGAGCCGCTGGCGCCGTTCGGCAAGGTCTGGCGCACGGGCGCGGACGAGGCGACCAAGCTGACCACAGAGGCTGACCTGATGATCGGCTCCCTTCACGTGCCGAAGGGCTCGTACTCGCTGTTCACCATCCCCGGCGAGAAGGAATGGACGCTGATCGTGAACAAGGAAGCCGATCAGTGGGGCGCCTACAAGTATGACCAGAGCAAGGATCTGGGCCGGGTCAAGATGACCGCACGGAAACTGTCCACGCCTGTGGAGCAGCTGACCATCTCCATCGAGTCTGCGGGCGGCAACCGCGGCACGCTGAAGATCGCGTGGTCCGACCTGGAGGCGTCCATCCCCGTGATGGTGCACTGAGAAACAAAGGATTTGCGGACATCCCGGCGCCGGCTTCCCGCCGGCGCTGTTTTTTTGCCTGTTACCGCATGAGTGGAACAGTGACCGGTCTTTAACCGAACGGTTTCAGAGTCGTCATTCCTCTTTCATAGTCGGCTGCTTCCCTAAGAGAGGGTGGTCTGGAAGCAGTCTGTCATGAAACACCTCCTTGTCTTCTGTTGTTCCCTCTCCTGCCTTTGCGTCCTCGCCGCACAAGACACGCCGAAGGGCGCGATTGCGGGCGACGTGATCGACGGAACGAACGGACAGCCGATCCCCAAAGCCGCCATCGTGGTGGCCACACAGCCCCCGCTTCGCCTGCAGTCCGATGAATACGGAAAGTATCGGATTGAACTGCCCGCAGGACGCTACCGGATTCTGGTCTCGGCAGAGAAGTACCTGGACGCCGTGATCGAAACGATTGAAGTGAAGCCGGGGGAAACAGCGGATGGCACGGTCGTGCTCGCAACGAAATCCCAGGTGACCAAGGTTGATGTCCAGGAGACGGTCACTCCGGTTGCCGCGACGGCAGAGGCGATGCTGGTGGAGCGGAAACTGGCCGCGACGGTGACGGACGGCCTGTCGGCCGAGGAGATCCGGCAGACCGTGGCATCGGACGCCGCCGGAGCGCTGCAAAAAGTGACGGGCGTCTCGGTGGTGGAGTCCGGTTATGTCTACGTCCGCGGGCTGGGCGAGCGCTACAGCTCGACGATGCTGAACAACTCCCTGATTCCGACGACGGAGCCCGAGAAACGCGTTGTTCCGCTGGATCTGTTTCCCGCCGCGCTGATTGAAAGCATCCGCGTGGTGAAGAGTTACACGCCCGACCTGCCGGGGGAATTCTCCGCGGGCGTCGTGCAGCTGACGACGGTCGATTTCCCGGCACAGCCGGTTCTGAAGGTCTCGATGAGCACCGGCTACAACACCGCCACAACGCGGAAACGCTTCATGACTTATCCGGGAGGCAGGCTGGACGCTCTGGGCGCCGATGACGGCACGCGCTCGCTGCCGGCTGCCGTGCCCGCCGATCAGCGCCTCATTCCCGGCAGGTTCTCGCCCGCGCAGTTGCAGGAGATCGGCCGTTCGTTCGCCAACAACTGGGAACCGCTGTTCGTGGACCAGATGCGTCCGCAGCAGAGCTATTCGGTCGTGGGTGGCAACACGTTCAAGCGGGTGGGCATCGTCGGCGCGCTGACCTTTTCCAACCGCCCCCAGAACCAGTTTGAATTGCAGCGCTACATCCGCATGGGCGGCGGCAAGCCGTTGATCTTCACCAATTACGAAGACTTCAACTCGGGCAACGAGGCCATCCGCCTCGGCGGCGTGCTCAACGTAGCGTTCAAGTTGTCGGCCAACAACAAGGTTGTGGTGCGCAACACGCTGACGCGCGATACGGACAAGGAGGCCCGCGAATTCCGCGGCTACGATGGCTCCAATGACAGCACGCTGTGGTCCCAGCGGCTGCGCTGGGTCGAGCGGTCCCTGCTCTCCACGAGCATTGAGGGCACTCACGCGCTTGTCGATCACGGCAACTGGAATTTCCGCTGGCAGTTCACCACGGCGGAATCGCGCCGCGACGAGCCGGACATGCGCGAAGTCATCCGCGGCCAGCTGGAAGACGGGCGTTGGAGCTTCGCCGCGCTCTCCAGCTCGGGCATGCGGTTCTCCAATGGACTTCAAGAGCGGCTGTATGAACCTCAGGGCGAGATTTCAAAGCCTTTCTACAAGGGCTGGCTCACGGGAGCGTTCTCGGTGGGCTTCCGCGGCACGTTCCGCGACAGGACGTTCCAGGCCCGGCGATTCCGCTTCATCCCGATCCGGTCCACGACCCTGAATCTGTTCGCCCCGTCGAATGAACTGTTCGCGCCGTCCAATATCCGCCCGGATGGGTTCCAGATCATCGAATTCACGCGCGCCACGGACCGCTACGAAGCCACCATGGACATTTACGCAGGCTACGTGATGGCCGACCTGAATCTGGGTCCGCGCTGGCGCGTCACGGGCGGAGTCCGCGTGGAGGACGCCGACATCACGGTGACGACTCTGGATCCCCTGATCCCGAACGCCCGGCCGCAAATCGCCTCGCTCATCAACCGCGACCCCATGCCCGGCGTGAACGTGACCTACATGATCACGCCGCGCCAGAACCTGCGCGCGGGCTTTTCGAAAACGGTTTCCCGCCCTGATTTCCGCGAGCTTTCCCCGTTCGACTTCAACAACGTGTACGGCGGCTTCGTCACGCAGGGCAACCCGAACCTCGTGCGCGCCCAGGTGCAGAACACGGATTTCCGCTGGGAATGGTTCCCCGGCGGCAACCGCCTGCTGGCAGCCAGCTTCTTCCACAAGGATTTCAACAACCCGATCGAAGTCACGATCCTGCCCGCCAACGACCTCCGGCAGACTTTCGTCAACGCCGCCGGCGCGCGGAACATCGGCTTCGAAATCGAAGGACGGACGACGCTTTCCGTGCTGACCCCGCGGCTGCGGGAGCTCTTCGTCGGGGGTAATTACACGTTTGTGGATTCCCAGATCCGCATCCGGCCTCAAGACTCCATCCTCCTGACGAACCCGAACCGGCCGCTCATCGGCACTTCCAGGCACATCTTCAATGTGCTGGCGGAGTGGAAAAAACCCCGGTGGCGCTCGGAAAGCCGTTTCGACTTTAACTTTGTTGGGCGCCGAATTTCCGACGTCGGTACTTTCGGAGTTCCTGACATTTATCAGGAGCCGCTGACCATGCTGGATTTCAGCTACCGTTTTTACCTTGTTGAAACCGGAAAGTACTCGATCCGATTCACAGGGGAAAACCTTGCGGACAACCATTACCACTGGACGCAGGGTGAGTTCACGCAGCGTAGTTTCAGGCTGGGCCGCACGTTTACGGTGGGCCTGGCAGTGAACATCTTCTGAGCCATGCGCCGGCAGGGGCCGGCGTCAAACCAAGCTGAGGAAGGAGCGACATGAGAGGTATTGCGCCACTGACGGCAGTTCTCGTAACTGCTTTGTCATCTGTTTCTTACGCTGGGGAGCCGATTCGTGCGGCCAGCCCTGATCTGGTCGAGAGGGCTGCCGGTCTGACCTCCTACGAGACCGGCATCGCCGCCTGGATGTGGACGGACAAGGTCTGGTACGGCTTCACCGAGAAGTTGACCCTGAAGTGGACCGTCAAGACTTACGGCGAATGGTATCCGTTCACCCTGGTGGCTTATCTCCAGAACAATCAGACTGGAGCCAAGACGTATTTCCCGCAGAATACTGCCGAAGCGACAGATATTTTAGGCAATCCTGTCGGTCAGTTCCAACCGGTTCTGGTGGGTGAGACCGAGAGACAGACCCTGCTGGGCGACGGCGGGCTTCTGGGCGGAGCGCTGGATGTTCCAGATCAGCCCGGAATGTACACGCTGGTGATGGAATTGCGCGATTCCAACGGGCTCCGGGTGCTGAAAACGCTGTACGCGAAGTTTGCGGTCGTTTCCGGCATCGAGGACATCACCGGCAACATCGAGTCGGACCGCCGTCTGACCAATGACAAGCTTTACCGGATCAATGGCGTCGTGTTCGTCCGCAACGGCGCGACGCTGACGATCGATCCCGGCACGGTGATCATCGGCCAGCCGGGCAGCGAGCCGCCGTCCGTGCTTGTCGTCACAAGGAACGGCAAGATCCGCGCAGAAGGCACCCGTAGCCGGCCAATCATCATGACTTCAGCGCGGCCGCTTGGCGAGCGCCAGCGGGGCGACTGGGGCGGGCTGATCCTGCTTGGGAAAGCGCCTGTCAATGTAAGCGGCGGAGAATTTGCCATCGAAGGCCTGCCTGCCTCCGAGGACAGCAAGTACGGCGGCAATGATCCCACGCATGATTGCGGCTCTCTCCGCTACGTTCGCGTGGAATACGCCGGCTCCATCTTCGCACCGAACAACGAAGCCAACTCCTTCACCTGGGGCGGTTGCGGCACGAAGACGGTGGCTGAGTATCTCCAGGCGTCCTACGGCCTGGATGATTCTTTCGAATGGTTCGGCGGCACGATGAACGCCAGATACCTGGTGGGCGGCCTGGGAGCCGACGACTTTCTGGATTTCCAGCTGGGCTTCACCGGCAAGGTCCAGTTTGGGTTCTTCTATCAGGACGCAGACAACCCCGGCAACCGCGGCATCGAGGGCGACAACAGCGAGTACGCCCAGGACGCCACGCCGCTGTCGAAGCCGATGATTTACAACACCACGTTCATCGGCTCTGGCGTGCAGGGCTTCGACGAGTCCAACTCTCCGGGTTTGTACCTGCGGCGGGGCTCCGGCGGCATTGTGAACAACACGATTGTCACGCGGTTCTTAAGCACCGGCCTGCACATCGATGGCTCGGCGACCGAGGCCCAGATCGACAACGGCAACCTGACGATGAACGGCATTCTGCTGTGGAACAACAACATTCAGAACAACTCTCCGGCCACCATTGAAGGCCAGGTCCGCAGCGGCGCGTCCACCCAGTTCGCTCAGGGACAGCGCGGCCAGGGACGGCAGTTCATGGTCGCGGATCCGAAGCTGCGCCGGCCGTTCGAAGTGAACGATCCCGATTTCCGCCCGATGCCGGATTCGGTGGTCTTCCGCGCCAACTGGATCCAGCCGCCCGACGACGGCTTCTTCGACCAGTCGGCCCGGTTCATCGGCGCCGCTGGCGAGCACAAGTGGTGGGAGGAGTGGACCAACTTCGTCACCGACAAGGCGATCAAGCCGTAAGGGCCTTCAATCCCATCCGCTCAGTGCGCCGGTTCCCGCCCGGGCGGGAACCGGCGCTTGTCTTTTTCAGGGCAGGTTCGATATCGTTCCCTCCGAGGAGCACAACTGCTATGCCAGACCTGACAAGAAGAGACATGCTGGCAGCTACGGCTGCGCTGGGCATTCCCGGGGCGCGCGCCGCCTCCGACGGAAAGCTGCGCGCCGGGCTGGTCGGCTGCGGCGGGCGCGGCACGCAGGCGGTCACGGACCTGCTGGTGGGAAACGAGAATGTCGAGCTGGTGGCGATGGCCGATGTCTTCGAGGACAAACTGGAAGGCTCGCTGCGCAGCCTGCGGGAGGGCCGCGGCCTCAAGCGGTACGAGAACATCCCGGTGCCGCGCGGCGGGCGGACGAAAGTGATGACGATGGAAGACCTGATGAAGGATGTCCCGGCCCGCATCCAGGTGCCGCCGGAGAATCACTTTGTCGGGTTTGACGCCTACAGGAAAGTGATCGATTCGGGCGTCGACATCGTCATGCTGTGCACGCCGCCCGGCTACCGGCCCATGCACTTCGAGGCCGCCATCGCCGCCGGCAAGCATGTGTTTACCGAAAAGCCCGTGGCCACGGATCCGGTCGGCTGCCGGCGCTTCATGGCGGCGGCGAAGCTCTCCGAACAGAAGAAGCTGACCGTCGTGAGCGGCGCGCAGCGGCACGCCCAGCGCGAGTACATTGAAACGGTCGACCGCATCAAGAACGGCGCCATCGGCGAAATCCGGGCCCTGTACTCGCACTATCTTTCTGGCCCCGTCTTCCACGTGAAAGCGCGCGACCCGAAGTGGTCCGACTTCGAGTGGCAGCACCGCAACTGGTACAGCTTCGTCTGGATCTGCGGCGACCAGATTGTCGAGCAGCACTATCACAACATCGACTTCATCAACTGGGTGATGGGCACCCACCCGGTGAAAGTCGTCGCCAGCGGCGGCATCTCCTGGCGCAAGGGCGACGACCTGTACGGCAACATCTACGACCACATGGCGTCGGACTTCGAGTATCCGGGCGGAATCCGGTACTCCTCGCATTGCCGCCAGTATCCGCAGGGCTGCACCCGCGATGTCAGCGACCTGATCGTCGGCACGAAGGGCGTCAGCAACGGGCTGGATCTTGCCTCCGGCAAGGGCATCAACCCTTACGTCCAGGAGCATATCCACCTGATCAATTCCATCCGCGGCACCGGCCCGTATTTCAACGAGGCGATGATGGTGGCGGAGGCCACGATGACCGCGATCATGGGCCGTGAATCGGCCTACTCGGGCATCGAGGTCACGTGGGACATGATCATGAACTCGCAGCTCGACCTCATGCCGAAGGCGTTCGACTACAAGCTGCAGCTCGAGCCGCCGCCGCTGCCCGAACCGGGCAAGTACAAGTTCATCTGAATCTGTTTCTCCTGAGCCTGCCCCCGCGCTGCCGCGGCAGTGCGGGGGCATTTTTCCTGCGAAAGGACGGGCTCCGGCAGGATTATCCGGCGAACTGCCAGCCCTTGCGGAAGACGGGTTTCAGGTACTGGTTGGCTTCCCTGTTGTTCGTGAACTCCATGCGGCGCGCATCCCAAAGAAGCTTTCCCTCGAAACGCATGGCGATGACACCCAGCAGCATCCAGGAGACAAAAGGAGCAGCCACATTGAAGTTCGAGCAGGCGGGCTCGCCGCCTTTGCAGGCGCGGATCCAGTCGCGGTAGTGGCCGGGCGAGCGCGTCAGAAGCGGCGGCGGGAAGCGGTAGTCTTTCATGCGCGCGGCAGGCACGAGGCGCGTGTTCTCGCCGTAGCAGCCCGTGGTGAGCATGCCTTTGCTGCCGATGAAGAGACTGCCGTTGATGTCCGAGTCGCCAAGCTGCTCGCCTTCAGGAACACCCTCGAATTTCGGCATTTCCTTGAGGCTGTCGTACCAGGTCAATGTCAGCGGCGGCATGTTGCCGCGCGCGGGGAACTCGAAGCGGATGACGGTCCGGTGCGGGAACGTGTATTTGCCGACGCCTTCTTTCTTCACGCACTCGACACTGGCGGGCCACGCCTCGCTCAGGCGCAGGGCCATGTTCGGCGTGCCGAGAATGTGGCATGCCATGTCCCCGATGGCGCCGCAGCCGAAGTCGGGGAAGCCCCGCCAGTGGTGCGGGCAATACGCCGGGCTGTAGGGACGCGGCGGAGCGCACCCGAGCCACGCGTCCCAGTCGAGCCATCCCGGCACGGGCGCCTCTTTGGGTTCCACGCTCGGGTCCTGCGGCCAGTAACGGCCCGGACGGTCGGTCCACGCATGGACTTCCCGCACTTCGCCGATGTCGCCCGTCCACACGATTTCGCAAGCCTGCCGCGCGCCTTCATTCGAGTAGCCCTGATTGCCCATCTGCGTGGCGACCCGGTATTTCTGCGCGGCCTTCAGCAGCTCCTGCGCCTCCCAGACCGTGCGCACGAGCGGCTTCTGGCAGTAAACATGCTTGCCGCGCACGATGGCCCACATGGCGGCCGTGCCGTGCATATGGTCGGGGCAGGAGACCAGGACGGCGTCGATATTCTTCCCTTCTTTGTCGAACATCCGGCGGAAGTCTTTGTATTTGGGGACATCCGGAAACTGCTTGTAGGTCCGCTCGGCGCGCCTGTCGTCCGGGTCCGCCATCGCCACGATGTTTTCCGTGGCGGCGCAGTTCATGATGTCGGAGTAGCCCTTGCCGCCCGCGCCGATGGCGGCGATGTTGAGCTTCTCGTTCGGGCTTTTGTAGCCGGCCAGCGTCAGCGAGGGCACGCTGCCATAGCCGGCGCCGGGCAAGGCGCCAGCCAGCAGCGCACCCAAAAAGACGTGTCTGCGAGAGGGTCCATCCTGCTTCATGTGCGTGCTCCGCTGGATTGAGTCGCTTCCATCGTATCGGAAGCGCCCGGCGGGTGCAGCGCAGTTCAGATGGTCAGAGATGCAGCGAAGGCGCGCACGCGTTCCGCGATCTGATCCCGGATGCGGCGGAAGGCGGACAGGCGCGTCTCTTCATCGCCCTGAACGGCGGCGGGATCTTCGAAGCTCCAGTGGATACGCTCCGCAATGCCGGGAAAAACGGGACACGTTTCGGCGGCGTTGTCGCAGACTGTGATCACGTACCGGAATTCCGTTCCGAGGAACTCGTCAAGGTGTTTGGAGCGGTGGCTGCTGATGTCGATGCCGAGTTCGCGCATGACGGCGATGGCTTCCGGGCGCACCAGACTCGGCTTCGAGCCGGCGCTGCAGATCTCGAAGCGGCCACCCAGCGCGGCACGCAGGAGTCCTTCAGCCATCTGGCTGCGGGCGGAGTTGCCCGTGCACAGAACAAGAATTCTCTCCATCAGGGCTTCCTCGCCTTGACATACGCGCTCATGAACTTCCCGGCGGCAGCCGTAGCAGCCGCTTCCACGTTTACGCCCGCCTCGGCAAGGAACTGCCGCGCGTCGTCGATGTTGTACACGCGGTAGGGCTCGATGGAGATATCCACGAATCCGGCAGACTCCAGCTTGTCCCGGTATTCGCTCTCCTCAAGGGCTCCGGCGATGCAGCCCGCCCAAAGTTCGATGTTGCGGCGGATCTCCGGGGGCACTTCTCCCCGAACGACGACGTCGGCAACCGCAAGCCGTCCGCCGGGCTTCAGCACGCGGAACACTTCCCGCAACACGCGGTCCTTGTCGCCCGAGAGATTGATGACGCAGTTCGAGATCACCACGTCCACGGATTCGTCAGGCAGGGGGATGTTCTCAATCTCGCCCTTGAGGAACTCGGCATTTTCGACGCCCGCCTTGCGCTGATTCTCGCGCGCCAGTTCAAGCATCTCGTCAGTCATGTCAAGACCGTAGGCTTTGCCCTCCGGTCCGACACGGCGAGCCGACAGCAGCACGTCGATTCCGCCGCCGCTGCCAAGGTCGAGCACGGTTTCGCCAGGCTTCAGCTCCGCCATTGCCGTCGGATTGCCGCAACCGAGCGAAGCGGCTACCGCGGCCTCAGGCAGCAGGGCGGTTTCGTTGTCCGAATAAAGCCCGCTGGTGATAGGGTCAGCGGCTTCTGCACCACAGGCTGCCGGAGTCGAGCAGCAGGAACTGACGCCCTCCTGCACCACCTGAAGAGCCGCTCTGGCGTATCGCTCGCGCACGGCTTCCTGCACCGGTTTGTTGTCGTTCATGGATTCATCTCCTGCACTTCGGACCCGAGAGTTTCGTGACGGCTTCAGGCTCAATGACGCGCGTGCGCGTGCAGCACTCGGCGTACAGGAAGGAGAGCAGGTTCTCCAGAGCTTCCGTATCCGCCGAGTACCAGAGGTAGGTTCCTTCACGCCTGACGCGGACCAGCCCAGCCTGGCGCAACTTGTCCAGATGGTGCGACAGCGTGGAGGCGGGGATCTCCAATTCCGCCTGAATTTCGCCTGCCGGCATGCCTTCTGGATGCGCGGCAAGCAGCAACCGCATGATGCGCAGGCGCTGCGGCGCGCCCATTGCGTCCATCATTCCTGCCAGACGGTCCACATCGGCGGCCGCCGTCCTGCCTTGTTTCATATTTCGAGTATAGTCGAAAAATCGGGGAAGAGCCAGCTTTTTCTCTCAATGTCTGTAAAGAGCCGTGGCTGACCAGGCATGGCCTTCCAGAGGCGTCAGCCACGCCTTGATGGCGTACTCGCCTTTCAGCCACTCCGCGACGGGGATCTCCGCAAGCCACGACTTTTCCCCGCGGATGTCTTCTTCACCCATCACAGTGAGGAAGGCCCGGCCGCGCGACCACTGGTAAATTTCCTTCCCGTTGGAGTCATAGGCGATGATGTCGAACCGCTGACTGCTGGAGAAGTGCAGCTTCAGCGGCCAGGGGAGAGTATGCCTCACGGTCATGCGCACCAGAAGAACATCTCCGGATGGACTCAGCGCGAGCGAGAAACCAGTCTCCGGCGCGCGGATATAAGTGATGCCGCCAAGGCGGGCGTAGATCAGGTCGAATTCGCGCGGACCAGCGATCGTGATGCGGACGCGGCGAAGCAGCCCCACCCAGGGAAGCCACTGTTCTTCGGACAGACCTGCATCCATGCAGGGTCCTGGACGGTAAGAAACGCGGAGAGCGGAGTCGAATTCGCCCACAGGGCCAGAGTATTTCGCCTGACGGGATTCGATCAGCGCCTGGGGGCTGCACGGATCCATCGCGCTCTCATAGGGAACGCCCTCTGGGGCGGCCGAGTCCAGCAGAACTCTCTCCTGCCGGGCTCTCTCGTCCCAGATCAGAATCCGCCCTGATTCATCATTCCGCACCCACGCATCGCCGCTCACGGCAAGGCCGCGGACAAGGTGGTAGCGGTTTCCGGCGAACTCTTCCGGGCGGCCTACTTCGATGGAGAAGCTTCGGTCTTGCCCCTGGTAGACCCAAAGGTTGCCCTCTTCCAGAGGCAGATACAGCGTCTGCGCCGAAAGCGCAGCGGCGAAGAGGCTAAGAATAGAAATTCTTGTTCCACACATGGCGCCGCAGGACCTCCAGGATTGAGGCAGGCAACGGCCCCAGTGCTGAGACGGCGGCATTGTTCTCCACGTTTCGTACGCGCCGCATGCCGGGAATGACGGTGGACACGGCAGGGTGCGAAAGGCAGAAGCGCAGGGCGGTTTCGGCCAGCGGGCGGTCGAGCCCCGCCGCCTTCAGGTCGGAGGTGAGAGCCTGCACGCGCTCGAAGACCTGCTGCTTGCGGTCGCCGCGGAAATAAAACGCGCGGAACTCGCCGGGATCGAATTCGGTCTCTGGGGTGATTGTTCCTGTCAGAGCGCCTTCATCCAGCGGGCAGCGGGCAAGGACGCCAATGTTGCGTTCCTGGCACAGCGGGAACAGGTTCCGTTCCGGACTCTGATCGAAGATGTTGTAGATCACCTGCACGGTGTCAATCAGGCCGGTGCGGATGGCGTCAAGGGCCGAATCCGGCTGGTGGTCGTTGATGGAGATGCCCCAGAAACGCACCTTGCCGCTTTTCTTCGTGTCCTCCACGGCGCGGCGCCAGTCGTCGCGTTCGAGCCATTCGGGATTCCAAACGTGGAACTGCTGCAGGTCGAGAGTTTCGACGCCCAGATTGCGCAGCGACGTCTCCGTGCACCGGATGATGTAGTCGTAAGGGAAAACCTGCTCGATGCCGATGCCCGGCTGCGCGGGCCAGATGCGGTTCATCGGCGGCACTTTGGTGGCGACATACGCCTGTGCGCCGGTTTCGCGCAACGTTTCGCCAATGATGCGTTCGCTGTGGCCTTCGTTGTAGGCGAGAGCCGTGTCGATGAAGTTCATCCCCAGCTCAAGGGCGCGGCGCAGGGCGGCGCGCGCCTCGTCTTCTGAATGCCCGCGCCACTGATTGCCGCCGATGCCCCACGCGCCGAAGCCGATTTCGGAAACCTGGAATCCTGTCCTGCCGAGTGTACGTCTTTCAATCACGAAACCATAATAGTGGAGGGACGCCATGCGCATCCTGGCTGCAGTCCTCATGTGCAGCGCCTGCCTCTGGGCGCAGCAGTTCCGCCTGTATCTGAAAGAGGGCGGGTGGCACATGGTGCGCGAATACCAGGTGGTGGAAGACCGCGTGCGCTACTACTCCACGGAACGAAGCGAGTGGGAGGAGATCCCGCTGGAGCTGGTGGATCTGAAACGCACGGAATCCGAGCGGAAGTCGCGGATCGAGGAAGACAAGAAGCAGGCCGAAATCGCAGACGCCGAGGAAGCGTTCGAGCGCGCGATTGCACGGCAGATCGCGCGCATTCCCGTGGACCCGGGGCTGTACTACTTCGAAGGCGATGAAGTGAAGGAGATCAAGCGCGCCGGGCTGAAGTCGGTGGCCAGCAAAAAGCGGACGGCGCTGAAGGTGCTGGTTCCGGTGCCCATCGTCGCCGGCAAGGCGTTTCTGGAGCTGCCGGGGCAACATGCAGCCGCCGTGGTGACCGGAGACAGGCCGGAACTGTACTTCCGCATCGACTGGACGCAGACCTTCGTGCTGGCGCGCGTCAAGCCGAAGCAGAAGGGCGAAGGGCGCGTGGTCGGCATCCTGCAGACCGAGCCGGTGTCGAAGATGTCGTTCTTCGAGTTCGATACCGTGGAGATCTTCCGGCAGCAGCTGAAAGACAACCTCTTCAAGATCTGGCCGGCGAAGCCGCTGGAGCCCGGCGAGTATGCGCTGGTGCAATATTCGGAAGGCGAAGCAGTGGATGCCGGCGAGATCCTTGTGTGGGACTTCAGGGTCGCGGCTGCGCCCCGCGCCCAGTGACCTGGCGGAAGAACTCGAGCGACTCGCGCGCGGCGCGCTCCCAGCGGAACATGGCTTCTGCACGTGTCCGCCCCGCTGCGCCGAGGCGCGCGCGCTCCTCGGGATGATCCAGCAGCCTCTGCAGGGCGTCCCGGATGTCCTCAGTGGATTCCGGATTCACGTAGAGCGCCGCATCGCCAGCGATCTCCGGCAGCGAACTGACATTGGAAGTCACGCATGCGGTGCCGCAGGCCATCGCCTGCGCTACAGGCAGCCCGAAGCCTTCGTACAGGGATGGATAAACGAGCAGAGCCGCTCCGCGGATCAACTCTGGCAGCAAAGCCTCCGGATAATAACCCAGCCAGAACACTCCGCTGCGGGCTTCGCGAAGCCTGGCCACGGTGGCTTCGCAGCGCCATCCGGCGCCGCCTGCCAGAAGCAGGTCGTATTCCGAACGCATCCGTGCCGGCAGCAGATCCCAGGCGTCCAGGAGACGATCCACGTTCTTGCGCGGTTCGATGGTTCCGACGAACAGCGCATACGGCTTGCGGCGCGGCGGCGGCATGCGCGCCTCGAAGTACGCGGCGGACACGCCGTTGTGGATGGTCCGGATCCTCTCTGGAGGCAAGCCGAGGACTTCAATCGCGTCCCGCCGTGTGGCTTCGCTCACGGCGATAATGCCGGCGGCGCGCTTCAGCACACGCTCGGCGAATTCCCGGTCCGCGCGGACGTTCGCCTCCGAATGGAACCCGGGCATCTTCCAGCAGGTCAGGTCGTGCAGGGTGGCCGTGAACGGAACCCGGCAGGGGGGCGTGCGGACCTGGTTCGTGCAATGGAAGACGTCCGCTCCGCGCGCAAACCAGCCGGGGAAAGGCGCGCCCAGGCGCTGGTTCGCCACCGCCATGAACATGCCTGCATATGTAGCCAGGGGACCGGAAACGCTGGCGTCATGAGCGAGCCCGCCCAGCCGCACGCCGGGCGGATACAGATGAATTTCGTCTTCGCGCGCCTCCTGCCGCAGCGCTTCGATCCAGTGATACAGGGCGGTCTTCACGCCGGCGCTGCGCAACAGGAGCGGCGTGGCGTCGATGACGATCTTCACTGGAAGCTCATTCTACTGCGCGGTTGGCGAGGAGCCATTTTCCGCCTGCTTCGAATACGCGGTGCACGCGGTCCCGGCCAAGCAGCGCCTCGACGGTTTCCAGCTTCGGCCCTTCCACGATCATCCACGCGAGCTGCGGTTTCTCCCATTCGGCTTTGAGCTCGTCATCGTCGAGGAAAACATCCGGCGCACCGGGCGCATAGGATCCGTATTCGAGATTGTGATAGCGGCCCCGCCACAGCAGCGCCCTGTCCAGTCCGGCGTAGAAAAACACAGAGCTGAAGACGTAGTACTGATCGCCGAAGATCACTGTGCCCTTCGGGCTCTGGCGGAGCTTTTCCGCGATCGGGTAACTGCTCAGATAGGGATCAAACACCTGCATGGCGAGGCGCGCGGCATTCAGGAACAGCACCATCATCAGCGCCGCACCGAGCAGGGTGGTTCCCGGACGGTGCTTCCAGCAGGCCGCCGCGCCGCCCGCGAATGCCAGAGCCGCCAGGGCCAGCGGAAGCTTCAGGTACGCAAATGAAGCGAGCGTCAGATCTCCCATGTGGCCGAGCGAAAGCGTGTAAAGTTCCGGATTCTGGGTCAGGGAGCGCGAGATGTCGCCTGGAGCCGGCAGATTCCAGACGGCTGCCAGAATCGCGGCAGCGGCAACGCATGCGGCGGCCGCGATGACGCTGACGGCCCGCGCCAGCTTCAGCACCCAGCCCTGCCCTTCCGCCATTACGAGGCCGAGCGCCAGCGCGATCGCCGGATACGCGGGCATCGAGTAGTATTCCTGCGTCGTCGAAAACGTGAAGAACACCATCACGAAGCCCGCCCAGCACACGAGCATCTTCAGCGTGCGCCCGCGCCGGGAGTCATCCTGAAGGCGCAGCCGCGCGAGACCGGGCAGCCACGCCGACCAGGGGAAGAACCAGATCAGGTGGAAGAGCCAGAACAGATGCCGCGGCACGGTGTTGTAATCACGGGGCCAGCGGCGGTTCAGGAACCGCAGAATGTGCTCGTTGAAGAAGTAAAACCAGAAGAACCCGCGGTACTGCCCGGGACCGGAGGTCATCGAGAACTCGAAATACGGCGGGTTGCGCAGCGTGGCCAGAACGTGCCACGGCGCAGCAACCAGCAGGATCAGCAGGGTTCCCGAGAAGGGCCGGAGCCGCCTCCATGCGGAAAGATCCAGAAGGCGCCGCGTCCAGGCAAGCCACAGGAAGCCGGCGGCGCAGGGAAACACGAGCGCGATGAGACCTTTCAACAGGAGCCCGGTCCCCATGGAAAGCGCCATCACGGCCGCCCACAGGCGCGGGCGCGGCTCCTGTTCATCGAGAGCGCGCATCATGGCGAAGATGGCCAGCGCAATGGTGAAAGTGAGCGTGATGTCGGGAATCAGAATCCGTGTGAAAAGAAATGTCCCGATCGATGTCCCGATGACCAGCGCCGCCAGGAAGCCCGCCTTCTCGCTGAACGCCCAGCAGCCAATCCAGTACACCAGCGCCACCAGCGCCAGCACGGACAGCACGACCGGCAGGCGCGCTGCCCAGTCGTGCACGCCGAACACGGCGTACGAACAGGCGATCATCCAGTACTTCAGCGGCGCTTTCTCGAGATAGGGAACGCCATCCAGCCGCGCCGTTACCCAATCGCCCGATTCGAGCATGTTGCGCGCGATCTGCGCCTGCACGGCGTCGACATCGTCCATCAGGTGCGGCGGCGCGAACATCGCCGGCACGTAGATCAGCGCAGCCAGAGACAGCGCAAGCGCAAGGCGCGTCAAGCGTGGACGTTCCATCGCCTCATCCATAGAAACAGTGTCAGGAGGCCCCAGAGCTGATAGCCGTAGTTGGCCCGGCGGCTGAAGTGATCCCGTTTGATCTTTTCCACGATCTCAGCCCGGAACAGTCCGGTGCTGCGCACGTTGTCCGCGGAAAGAACCTCCTCGGCCATCGGCCGCAGCGGTCCGCGGAACCAGCGGTGCGCAGGAATGTCGAAGCCCTCCTTGGGCCGCGTGAGAATGGCAGGGGGCAGTTTGTCCCGCATCAGCTCCCGCAGGATGAACTTGAGCACGGGTCCGCGCACCTTGAAATCCTCCGGCAGCCGCGCGGCGAACTCGACGATGCGGTGATCGAGAAAAGGCGGCCTCACCTCCAGCGAGTGCGCCATCGACATGCGGTCGCACTTGTAGAGGATGTCGTCGGCGAGGTAATACTTCTGATCCGCCCAGAGATACCTGTTGATTTCGCCGCAGAGGAACGCTTCGGTCGGAAGCGTGTTCATCAGCTCGCCGGGGCGCGGATAGCGGGGCGCATCGTAAAGAGAGCGTTTCGCCGGCTCGTCGAAAGAGCCGTTCCAGTAGAAGTGCGCGTCGTGCGGCGGCAGCAGGGTCCCCTCAAGGAAGCGCCGCGCCTTGTAGTCGAAGCCGATCTTTTCGTCGGAGACAGGCAGCAGCCGCGCGAGCGCCGCTCCCGTGCGACGCATCCATGAGGGCCAGCGCCTCGCCTGCATGGCGAGCGCGTCCGCCCTGTAGGTGAGATAGCCGCCGAAGAGCTCGTCGGCGCCTTCGCCGGACAGCGCCACCTTCACGTGGCGGCGCGTCATCTGCGACAGGTACCAGACGGGCAGCGCGCCAGCGTCGGCGGAGGGCTCGTCGGAATAGTAGCCGAGCTGCCCGATCGTTTCCGTCAGGTTCTGCTCGGGGTTCAGGTCGAACTCATGGTGGTCCGTAGCGTAGTGCGAGGCTGCGGTGCGGAAGTACTCGCTCTCGTCGTGGGAGTGGCCGCGGAAGGAGATGGAAAAGGTCTTGAGCCCGGATGCTTCCTGCGCGGCATAGTGCAGCACGGTCGACGAGTCCAGCCCTCCGCTGGCCCACACGCCGACGGGAACGTCGGCGATCAGGTGTTCGCGGAGCGACAGACGCAGCAGCCGGTCGAGTTCCGCTTTGGCGTCTTCCAGCGTGATTTTCGGATCCGGGGCGAACCGAAGATGCCAGTAGACTTCACGCCGGATGGAGCCGTTCTCCCATTCGAGAAACTCTCCGGGCAGGAGCTTCTCGACGCCTTCCACCAGGGTGTATGGCGCGGGAACGTAATTCAGCGACAGATAGTAGCTCAGGCCATTGCGGTCGAGCTTCCGCTCCACTTCCGGGTGATGGAGGATCGTTTTGACTTCCGAGCCGAAGTAGAGATCCCGGCCGCGATGGAAGATGTAAAGAGGCTTGATGCCCATGCGGTCCCGCGCAAGGACCAGCCGTTTGCGCTGTTCATCCCACAGTGCAATGGCGAACATGCCGCGCAGCCGCGCGAAGCACTGCGTATCCCATTCGAGAAACGCATGCAGGATGACCTCGGTGTCGGACCGGGTGCGGAACCGGTGGCCCCGCCGCTCGAGTTCCTCCCGCAATTCAGCGTGATTGTAGATCTCGCCGTTCTGCACGACGACGGTGTTGCCGTCCTCGCTGAAGATGGGCTGGTCGCCGTTTTCAAGGTCGATGATGGAGAGGCGGGTGTTGCCCAGAGCCGCGCAATCCGACTCGTGGAATCCGATCGCATCCGGGCCGCGATGCCGGATCAGGCCAAGGATGTCGCGAATCCGCCCGGTCTCGACAGGATGATCGAGCCTCGTATAGCCCGCGATGCCGCACACAAGATCTCAGGATAGCAACCCCGCCGGCGCCGGACCCGCTCGCCGGTCTGCCTTGGGCGGATTCGCAAGGCGCCCGCCACAGCCTGATCCTAGCGGAGAGTGGGAAGAGAGTCGCGATGAAGCGTAATCGCTCTGAGAAGAATCTGCTCCGGGTCGGATGCCTTCGCCGCCCGCCATTCCCGCATTCTGGCGGCGAGCTGGCGTCCGAGCCGGGGCAGAAACAGCGGCGAGCCATAGTAGGAGGAGGCGCGCATGGCCGCCCGGAAGCGTTGGAGGGCGGCCGGTCCGAGGGGGCCTTCCGATGCAGGAGCGATGGAGTCGCTTTCCTCGGCCACGAGGAACAGGTTTCCTCCGTCCCAGCTCCTTCCCCACTTGAGAGTCTTCCACCCCGCTGCCGCCGCACAACGGACGAGAGTGTCCAGGCTGAAGAAGTGGAGGTGCGCCCGGTGGAAGCGCCGGTGTCCCCGTGGAAAGGGGCTCTCCACGTCCGGGGTTTCCAGCACGAGCCGGCCGCCGGGGCGGACCAGGGCGCGCAACCGCGCGAGGAATGCCGCGGGGTCGGGCACGTGCTCGATGACATGGAAGCTGGTGACGCAGGCGAAATGGCGCTCGGGAAGGGACGTTTCTTCCAGCACGCCGGTGTAGACGGGAACCTGGAGCTTGTTGCGGGCGAAGGCGGCGTAATTGGGGTCGGGCTCAATGCCGGCGGCTTCGTAGCCCAGCCGCGCCAGCAGCCGGAGGAATTCTCCGCTGCCGCTGCCTACGTCGAGCACTGGCCCGGGAGAGGGCAGGGCCTGTCTCAGCCAGGGCAACCTCTCACAGGCAGCCCGGCTGTTGCGGAAGATATGGCGGGGCGAAGGCTGCGGAGCGCCCCGGTATTCGAGCCTGTAGAGCCCGCTGTAGTACTGCTTCTGTCCGTCGAAGGATGGCAGAGGCGACTGGCGGATCAGCCCGCAGCCGTAGCAGAGCACCGTGTGGAGAGGGTTTCCGCGGCGATCCCTGCCGCTGGCGGTGCAGGCCCGCGTTTCCCCGCACAGCGTGCAGGCGTCCTGCTGCTCGCTCCAGACGGCGGAAGGATTGCCGGAAATCTGCGGGGGAAGAAACGGCGGCACGGCCAGTCAAACCCGGTGGAGGTTGAACTTACCATGTTCGATGTCCTTCACGGCGCAGAGGATCAAAAAAAAAATCGCCCCGCCCCGGACGGCTCCTGCCGGGGCGGGGCAAACCACAGGGTCGTCTTGCGGTCAGAAAACGAAGCGTGCCGTCAACTGCGTCCGGCGCGGATAGTTCGCCTGAGTGGACGCAATGGCCTGTCCGAACTGCGCCGATGTCACCGTCGTGTTCGGCGACGGGAACAGCGGGTGGTTCATCGCGTTCAGGAACTCGGCGCGGAACTGCACGTTCAGCCTCTCATTGAACAGCCGCGTGTTCTTGAAGATGCTGAGATCGAAGTTGTTGACCTCGTGCGAACGGAGGAAGCTGAACCGGGGTGCAAACCAGCGGTAGTTGCGGTCCAGCTGGTAAGCCGCGCGCCGTTCGAAGCCAGCATCAATGTTGAACCAGCGCTCTACCGTGCGCTGGTCGCGCGGCAGAAGCATGTCCTTCAGGTTGCCGAGGTAGATGATGTTGCCGAAGTTGATGGGCGCTCCGCTCTGGAAGGTGTACACGCCGTTGAGCTGCCAGCCGCCCAGGATGAAGTTCGTGGCACGGTTCCAGTTGGCGCCGAAGGCCTTGCCGCGGCCAAAGGGGAGCTCCCAGATGCCATTCACCACCAGGCGGTGCGGACGGTCGAGGTCGGAAATCACCTCCACCGGCCTGGGCGCGTTGGTGACCATGGTCTCGGTCGCCTGCATGAACTTCGAGAACGTGTAGGTGGCGCCGATCGTGTAGCCTCTGGAGAAACGCCGCTCGAGCGTCGCCTGGAGCGCGTGGTACCACGAGTAACCGTCGAAGCGGGACGCGTTGACGGAGTCGAAGTGCGGGAATGGCCGCAGCAGACGCTCGCGGGAGATGTTGGCGCCGATGAACGAGCTGGTGGCGCCTTCCGGCATCAGCCCGCGGAACGGGTTGACCAGGTTCGCCGACAGGTAATTGATGCGGTCGTTGTCGCGGAGCAGGTTGTGGCTGAGGTACTCGATCGGCGTCGCGTTGAAGTTCTGGCCGATCTCGATGTGCGTGCCGCGGTTGCCCACGTAGTTCACTTCAGCCACATAACCCTTGCCCAGCGTGCGCTGGATGCCGAACTGCCAGCGCTGCATGTAGGGCCGCAGAGGACGCTCGTTGAAGAACGTCACGCTGTTGCCGACAAGCGTCTGATAGCCCTGGCCCGGACCCACCGGCATCAGCAGTCCCGTGGGGAACGGATTGGACAGAGTGTTGATAAAGGTGTAGCCGTCGAGAGTCGGAACGAACGGCGTGTTGCGGCTGAACCCGCTCATGATCACGTCGCCGCGGCGCTGGCCAAGGAAGCCATAGAACAGGCCGTAGCCGCCCCGCACCACCGTCTTGTCATTCGCCTGGTAGGCGAATCCGAATCGGGGCATCCAGTTGTTCTTCGGGGTGTAGTACAGCTCGCGCGGCTCGCCTGCAACACCGGCGAAGGTAATGCCGCCGCGGGTAACGAACTGCGCGGCCGGCACTTCAGGCGTGGGGTTCAGCGCGTAGGCAGCCCGCGCCGCTGCTTCGAAGGGCTGCGTATAGGTTTCGTCGAAGCGCCGCACGCTGCGGTTGTACCGCTCCGTCAGAGGGCCGTCCCACTCCCAGCGCAGGCCCAGATTCAGCGTCAGGCGGCGGGAGATCTTCCAGTCGTCCTGGATGAACCAGGCCCACGAAACCGACTGCTCGGCGTAGCTGTCGTTGACGGCCACGTAACTCGATGAGGTCGGAAGCCCCAGCAGGAACGCAGCGACGGACTGGCCGAGCTGGTTGGGCGAGCTCGGCGAGTTGTCCATCGGTCCGCGCGTGTAGGTCGAATCGAAGATGAAGCGGCCGGACTGGTCGTTGTTGTAGAACTGGCTGGTCTCCCGGTAAGAGCGGAACTCGGTGCCAGTCTTCACCGAGTGTTTCGAGAAGACCTTCGTCAGGATGCCAACGAAATTGTGCGTGTCATTGGGCCTGTTTTCACCGGTAAACCCGGTGCCCTGATAGCCGCTGATGTCGAATCGGGGGAACCGGCGGATAGCCGGGCTGATGGCATTGTTGTAGGCGGCGGGGAAGCCGAGCGAAGTGAGGTCGAATCCGTTGCCGAGAGGATTTCCATCCTGGCGCCGGATGAAGCGGTTATATCCGTAACGCAGGTTCAGCACCATCGTCGGGCTGAGTGTCCAGACGTCGTCGAGCACGGCGGAACGGGAAATGAACCAGAACGCCTGGCCGGTGGCGACGTTGTTGAAATAGTCGTTGTACCAGCTGTCGCGGTCATACCAGCTGGTGCGCAGGTAAAGCCGGTTGGCCGCGGTCAGGTTGTGATCGACGCGGACGGTGTTCGAGATATAGTCCGCCTCTTCCATCAGCTCCGGCCGCAGGTAGTTGTTGGTGCCATCCGGATTGCCGGGCTGCAATGGCTTCGGGTAGTAGGTGTCGAGAACCTTCTTGGCAATGGGATTGAACAGGGAGGAGGGAATGATGTTGCCCGGGAAGGGGTCGGACTGGAAGCGGCCGCCGGCTGCCGGGCGGCGCGTCCACGGGTTGTAGATCTGGAAGCTGCTGGAAACGCCGAGCAGGGCCGAGAAATCACCGTTCTTCATGGCTTCTGTGGGAACGGTGGGCGTGCCGTTGTTGCGCGGACGGCCTTCCTTGATGCCCTCCATGCCCCACATGAAAAACGTGCGGTTGCGCCCGTTGTAGAGCTTCGGGATCGCGATCGGGCCGCCGAGGGTGGCGCCGTAGCGGTGATAGTAGAAGTCCGGCCGCGCGATGCCGCTGCGGTTGGCGAAGAAATCGTTGGCGAACAGCGCCGGCGTCATGTTGGTGTAGTAGCCGGTGCCGTGGAACTCGTTGGTGCCGGACTTGATGCTGATGTTGGTGACGCCGCCTTCAGTCTGGCCGAACTGCGCGTCGAAGGTCGCCGTCTGCACCTTGAATTCCTGCACAAGGTCGGCCGGGGGAACGTAAGAGGCGATCACCTCGCCCGCGCCCGCCGTGGCAGTGCTGACGGCCCCGTCAATGGTGACGTCGCTGCGGTTGGCGCGCGTGCCGTCCATGGCATAGCCGACGATGTGGGTCGGTTCGAACGGACGGTCCAGCCGCGGGTCGCGGGTGAAAGAAACGCCCGCCGCGAGGCCGATGAGGAAGTACGGGTTGCCGTGGGGCACGGGCAGCTCCTGCACACGGCGTTGGTCAACCACAGCGCCGGTCGACGCTGTTTCGGTCATCAGCAGCGGCGTTTCGGCCGATACCGTGATGCTCTGCTCTGTCGCTCCCACTTCGAGCTGAATGTTGACTGCGATGCGGTCGTCGACCCGCACTTCGATGTTGTCCCGGATCGCCTTCTTGAACCCGGGGATCTCGACGATGACCTGATACTGGCCTGGAATGAGATACAGGGCGTTGTACACGCCCGCATCGTTGGTTTTCAGACTGATGCGGGTGCCCATGGCCTTGTTGACGACTTCCACGCCGGCGTTGGGCACCACCGCTCCCGAAGGATCGGTGACGATGCCCGTGATGGCGCCGCGCGGATCCTGCGCCATGCCCGCCAGGGCGAGCATGAAGCACAGCGAGACGATCCACACAATGCGAGACTTCATAGCTTTCCTTTCACCTGGTTTGGTTCGCGCCGCTGGAACGGGCGCGCAGCCCGCCCTGCGGCGGATTGGACAAACTCCCACTGTTTGACGTTTCGCCGCCTGCTTCCTGCCAGACGACGAGTTTGACCCTGCCGGTCAGCCCGCTGGGCGCCGGCTCAAGATTGCGCATGTCCTGCATCTGGAACCTCTCCCCGTAAGCCGCTGCGAGCACCCGGTAGTCCGGCTCGCCGAGTTTCGCCAGAAGGTTGAGGTTCGTGTTGGAAACTTCAATGCGAAGGCGGTTCTCGCCTGCCTGCAGCCAGCCGCTCAGATCCAGCCGGTAGGGCGGCGCGAACACGCTTCCTGCCCGCTTGCCGTTGACATAAACAACGGCTGCGTCGCGCACGGGCGCGTCAATCCACGCGCGCATGCCGGGCTGGCGCTGCGGCTGCGGGTCCACCGGCGAAACCGGCCCGAATTCCAGCCATGCCCGGAGATCGCCGCGCTCGAGCCGGACTGTCTTTTCGTACGCCGCCGTCCCGGAGTAGAACCGGCTCTCTTCGTCTTCTGTCCACGACCGCAGCGTATCGAACCGGACTTTGCGTCCCGTGTCGAGGAACGTCACTTCCCATTCAGAGCTCAGATCCACTTCCCGGACCGGCTGTTTCCTCGAAGGCGCGGAATTCAACGCCAGTCCGGGGAGGAAAACAAGCGAACCGTGCGGGGGAATCTCGACTTCTCCGCGGAAGTCCTGCTTCTCGCCTGTCAGCAGATCCCATGAAAAGCCAGGCTGAGACGGGGTGCGGAATTTCAGCCGGCCCCGCCAGGGGCGGTTTCCGGTGTTGGCCACAAAAAAGGCCTCGCCATTCCGCAGCTTCCTGTGCGCGTAGCCGAGCGCGGCAGAGCGCGGCTCCCAGCTCAGGGGCGGCTCGAACGCCCGCCGCAAAGCCTCGCCCAGCGAGCTTTCGTCAACAGCCACGACCCGGGCTTCCGAAAACAGGCGCCCGGCAGCCTCCTGCACACGGGCGTCGTCTGCCTTCGCGTTCAGGTAGCCGGGAGAAAGCCGGGGCTTGCGGCCTGCGATGAAAACGTGCCCGCCAGCGCGCGCAAAGGCCGTCAGCCGGTCCAGCACGGGAGCATCGATCCGCTCGGCATTCACGACGACGATGCCCCGATAGCGGCTGCCCGCGAGAGCCTCTTCCAGCAGCCCGTCGTCCACGGCGTCGAAGTTGTACCCGGCGTCCAGGATCTGCGGGATGACCGTTTCACCGATCACTGCGTGAATCCCGCGGTCGATCGAGACGTGTCCGCCGCCCGCGGAGAAGCGCGATCGGATTTCCGCCACCGGGATGTACAGCAGCAGGTCGGACACGGGCTCCCCCTGCCGCAGCAGCCAGCTGACCCGTTGCAGGTAGAGAGCCAGATCCGGCATGACCGGCCACCAGGGGTTATGATCGTTCAGCGCTGCGGCGGCGTAGAAGCCCCATCCCGGCTTGCCAGCCTGCGGAGGCGAGTACGGCCAGCCGTGGCCGATCAGCTCGTTGATGCCCTGAATGAAGTGAATGTCGGCTTCCGCTTTCACGTCGAGCGGCGTGGCGGCGCGACCATGTGAATGCAGCCATGTCCATGTCTCCGAAGCGGTGACCGGGCGCCGCAGAATGTGGTTGGCGCTTGAAGCCCACCGCGACGTGCTCAGCCGCCGCCACTGGGTCTGTTCGCCATCGGCAAGATCCACGTACCGCTGGCTGGCCAGCGTGACGGGCGGCGTGCCATACACCTGGGCGCGCAGTCTGACGCCCTGGCGGCGCGACCATTCCGCCAGCGGCTGCAGAAACCTCTCTTCGGCCAGTTCCGTGAGCGTCAGCGCCCAGTCGTGCCGGATCCGTGCCTTTTCCTCGTTCCATTCACCGGCCAGCGCGGGCAGCAGCGGCAGCAGATCGTAGCCGCGGCGGCGCTGGAACTCCTGCGGAAGATCCGGAGTCCAGTCCGCCCCGAACACCTCCAGGCTGTCGCAGAACACGGCGTAGGGCCGCGCGGCACCCAACCCCTGCAACAGGGGCCAGCCCACGGTTTCCAGATACCGGTCCAGCGCGGCGCGGCTGTAGTGGTCGAACACGAACCCTTCCGCCCCAACGGCCGCCCGCTTCACCATCTGGCCTGTCTGGGTTTCCACAAACCGGAGCCCCTCTTCAGGGAACTCCCGCACGACGCGCTCTCCCCAGCGCAGCTGCGGCGGTCGGCCGGCCGGCTCCACGCGCAAGCGCTGGGCGGCGAGCTCCCGAGGAATTTTCGGGCCGCCGAAGGGCCAGCCGCTGCCGAGGGTCAGGTCCACGCGAAGTCCGAGCTTCTGTGCTCTCGTGACGGTGAAGCGGAGCGCCTGCAGAAATTCGGGGGACAGGAACCGAAGGTTGCGCATGCCGCTGGCCGGATCGTCCAGAGCCAGCGGGTAGACCGGCTGGATCTCCACGCCCCCGATGCCGGCCTTTTTCATTGCCTGCAGCTCGCGGTCCAGCTCCTGTTGGGTGACCGCCGGGCCGAACCACCACCAGCGCATCAGGATTCTGGCATCAGGCGGAGGCGAAACGAGCATTTTCGCCACCTCTTCGACCGGCGGGCTGCCAGCGGCCAGGAGCGGGATCAACCCGAGGATCCAACCTCTCCACGCGGAGCGCATCACTCTGGACTCCATCAGCGGCCGGGAGGAGACCGGCTCCCGTCCACAGACATATCAGTTACCACGGGCCAGCGGGGCGCGCGGTGTAAAATGGAACTAACCCAAGATCAGCCGAACCGCAATTTCGTGCAATGATCAGGCAGCAAGAAGTTTCTAAGAAATTTCTAAATTGGGCGGTATAACGCCTTGGAAACTCATCCGCTCTATCGGTTCGGGCCATACCGGCTGGATGCCGCCGCAAAAGTTCTGTTCCGGGGCGACCAGCCAATCCACATGACGCGGAAAGCGGTCGAGACCCTGCAGGTGCTCGCTGCTCGTTCGCCTGAAGTGGCCACGAAAGAAGAGATCATGGCGGCGGTCTGGCCGGACCGGGTGGTCGATGAAGCCAACCTCGCCCAGAACATCGCTGTCATCCGCAAGATTCTTGCCGCCTCTCCAGGAGATCCGGCGTATATCGAAACTTTCGCCGGGAGAGGATACCGCCTGGTGGGTCCCGTTACCGTGGAGAGACCCGAGCCTCCAGGGCAGCCGGCTTCCGGCGAAGACGCGTCTCTTCCGCAGAGCGCGCCCGCGCAGCCGGGGCAGGCCAGGCCGCGGTGGCCGGCTGCGGCTGGACTCCTGATGTTGACAGTCCTTGTCCTGTTCCTGATCGCCCTGATGAGGCGTCAGGCGCCGGACACGGCCCCCGTGGTGACTCCTGTAACGCGTCTGGCGGGCAAGGAGTTTCAGCCCGCCGTTTCACCCGATGGATCTTCGGTGGCATTCGTCTGGCAGGAGAACGAGCAGTCGCTCCCGGCCATCTGGGTACAGCGCTTTGGAGAGGGCACTCCCCGTCAGCTCTCCACGCCGGGATACTCCTGGTCGAGCCCGGCGTGGTCGCCGGACGGAAAACAGATCGCCTGTCTGCGGTTCGGCGCCTCGTCGGGAGACATCGTCATTCTGCCCGCTGAGGGTGGGGAACCCCGCGCCGTGGCGCCTGTTCTCGCCACGCGGTTCGGGCTGACCTATTTCCACCTCGACTGGTCGCCGGATGGAACCATGCTGGCCGTAGATGACACGCCCTCGTTGAGTCAGCCGCTCTCCATCTTTGTTGTGCGCCTCGACACGGGCGAGAAACGGCGGCTGACGCAGCCGGAGGAAATGATCATCGGCGATGTCGCCCCGCGATTTTCTCCCGATGGGAAGACCATCGCCTTCATCCGGGCATTTCACCGCAGCTATCAGGAAGTCTTTACTGTTCCAGTGACGGGCGGAACTCCGCGGCAATGGACCTCGGACTCGCGCATGGTGACTGCCGTGGACTGGCTGACGGACGGCCTTCTGGCTGGCTCTTCGCGCGGCGGTTCCTACCGGATCTGGCGCCTGGCTCAGGGAAAAGAGCCGTCTCCAACGGGAGTCTACGGAGAGTTCCCCATCCAGTTCACTTACTCAAGGAGGGCGGCGCGGCTCGTCTATTCGCTGATCCAGAACGACCCGAATGTCTGGCGGCTGAACTTTGGCCCGCCCGTGTCGTGGAAACGGATCGTGGCCTCCTCAGGACAGGACGCCTCTCCGCAATATGCGCCGGATGGCAGGCGGATCGCTTTCCGCTCGGACCGGTCGGGAGAAGAGGAGATCTGGGTTTGCGATGCCGAAGGAGGCAACCCGGTTCAGGTGACATCACGCCACGGACGGCCATCCGTGCCCCGGTGGTCGCCGGACGGAAGGCGGATCGTCTTCAACGATGCCGCGACGACAGACATGTATCTGGCGGAAGAATCCGGCAGCCGGTGGACCGTGCGGCCCTTCGGGGCGCGCGGCGTCCATCCGGTGTTTTCACCCGATGGACGGTGGATTTATGCGGCTGCAGCCGGATCCATCCTGCGTTACCCGGCTTCGGGCGGCGCCCCCGAAGTCGTGACTCCTGTCCGCGGACTGTCGCTCGACGTGTCGCCTGATGGACGCCATGTCTACTTTGTCCGCGAGCCCGCCGACACGACGCTTTCGCGCGTCGATGTGGCAAGCGGAGAGGTCGAGCGCGTGCTGTCCGGACTCGTGCCCTACTGCACGTCGTGCTGGGCGCTGGACGAACACGGCATCTATTTCCTTGGAGTCCGCCCGAAAGCGCCCGTGCAGCAGTCCCTGTTTTACATGGATTGGAAAAGCAGGTCGACGCGCCTGGTCGCTGATTATCCCGAGCCGATTCTGCCCATTGGCATCGGCCCGTTTTCCCTCTCTCCAGACCGTCGGTCGATGCTTGTGGTGCGCCTCGATCCATCCAACGCCGACGTGATGCGCGCCGACGGGTTCCGGTGAGTGCGCGTCAGGCGTAACAACGGATTTCAAAAACGCGCGCCAGGTCGCTGCCGTTCGTGGCTGTGACGCGGAGGCGGAAACGGTCTGTTTCCACCGGCTGGAATCGGTGGCGCCGCAGACGCTGATAATTGCCGCTGACTCTGGCGAGCTCTTCCCCGCCAGCTTCGAGAACGTAGTCGCGCACCGTTTCCGGCTGCGGCGCGCGGATGATCCCCTTATTGGCGGATTCGCTGGAGGTCAGCGTCAGCTCTCTCTGAAAACCGGTGTCAAAGGTGATCTGGACCTCCGAAATCCTCACCGGCTGCGGCCAGCGCAGCTCGATCCATGCGCTGCCGTCCTGCATGCGGCCCTGCCACTGATGGATCTCCTTGCCCGGAATGTCGCGCACCCAGCCATCGATGACATTGGACGCTGGCGCGTGCGGTTCCTCCGTGGAAGCGGACACGGTCGCGCGGCGGGCAAGATCGCTTTCGTCCTCGTTTCGGACGCCCCTCAACGTCTGGTCGTCGCGAAGCAGGATTTGCTGCAGCCGCTTGACCCGGCCGCCATCCCGCGCCAGCTCGCGAGGCGTCAATTTTTCCTTCAGACACAAGGCCGCAGTTGTGCCCACAGCCTGGCCGATGCAGGCGCAGGTGGCCATGACGCGTGTTGAAGTGAACGCGGCATGCGTCGCGCTGATATTGCGCCCCGCCATCATGAGGTTGGCGATGTTCCTGCTGTAAAGCGCACGCAACGGGATGCCGTACACCTCGGGCGTCCTGAGATTCGTGTTCGGAGGCAGATCCGGCCTGTCGAATCCTCCGGGAGGGTGGTCGTCCATGGGCCAGCCGCCGATTGCCACTGCATCATCGAACGTGCCGCGCATCAGGTCGTGTTGCGTGAGGATGTGATCGCCAACGACCCGGCGGCTGCCCCGCTTGCCAGTCATCATCCCGATCCAGTCCAGCGCCCAGGTTTCGGAGGATGGATGATCGCCGCTGTTCTTGATGTAGTCCCAGACGCCAAGAGCGATGGAGAGCAGCTCGAACCGGATGCGTTCATTGTCGCGGATCGTATCGAGCTGCCCGCCCCACTCAATCCACCAATAGCCATATTCCCAGCTTGTGATTTTGCGGAACCGGAGGTGCTCGCGCGTCACCTTGCGCGCCCACGCGGGCGGTGTGAAAGGCATGGGCCGCCCGTAGTCGCGCGACGTGAAGAGAATGCTCGAGCCCAGCGTTTCGCCGTCCGCCTTCTCCGGCGCCAGGCTCTCGCCGAATTCCGACCGCGCTTCCCGTCCTGTGCGGTATTCCGCGCCCGCCTCCACGGCCAGCCGCGAATCGCCCGTGGCGTCGACGAACAGAGGCGCCCGGATCCGGTAGAGGTGCTCTGTCTTGTCGCAGCGCGCATGCACTCTCTGGATCCGTCCGTCGCGGACTTCGGCCCGGAACAGGGTGGTCTCCAGCAACAGCGTGATGTTGGGCTCGCTGATGACCTTGTCGTACAGCAGCAGATCCCACATCTCCCACGACCGTTGCGGATTGCGTACCGCATCTTCCAGGCGCAGCTCTTCAATAATGCCCCCCTCGCGCCACCCGGGACGCCCCTTGTGGCAGTTGGCGCCGACGACGTGCATCTTCACTTCGCTTGACGAGTTGCCGCCGAGCCGCGAGCGGTCCTGGAGCAGCACGACGCGCGCGCCGTGTCTGGCAGCAGAGATGGCCGCGCAGACACCCGCGAGCCCGCCACCGGCGACAACGACATCCGTCTCGAGATCGACAAGGGCCATGTTCGGCTCGTGGATCTCGGACGCCGGCGTGCGCCGGGGCGGCGCCAGGATCTGGAAGCGGTCGGCTGGCGGGGCAGCCGAGCTGGACTGCTGTCCAGCGTAAACGTATACGGAATAGCCGGTGAATGGAAAGGCTGCCAGCAGGTCCCGGCGTTTCATGTCCGCCTCCTTAAGAGTAAAAGAATTCTGCCGTCGCAGTGCAGTTCGTTTCAGGCGTGATCCGCACCCAGTGCGCCGAAAAACCATCAGGAAAAATATGGCGCGCGTAGTTCGACGGGCCGCCGGTCGCAATTTTCTCGTAAAACACCCACTCGCCGTTCCCGAGGAAATCCACCTCGATGACAAAATTGGCGCTCTTGTCTGACTTTATGTGCACCATCTTTTTATCGAAGCCTGTCATCAGGAATGGCTCTGAGGACTCGCCGGCCTTGACCAGCTTGCGCCGCCAGGGACCGCCCCATCCTTTCGGCCGCCCCCAGGACCAGAGGTCGTCGGTCTTGCAGAACCAGATGCCGGACTGCGGCTGGCCTACGTAAAGATTGGCGCCCTGGTTCGGCGTCGTCTGATTGCCTCCCAACGCCAGAAGCCCGCGGAAGGCGCAGAAGTCAGGGATGATGCGCAGGTGATGGCAAATGGGCACGACGCCCCAGATGGCGTCCTCCCACGCCACGGGCTGCAACTCGAAAAACATCCCGTGGATGTCCATCAGGAAGTGTTCAGTTTCCACTTCGCGGATCCGCATCCATTCCGTCTGCCAGGCCTGCATGTAGACCGGTGTGGGCCGCGGAAGCCTGTAGCGCAGCCATTTGCCTTTTACAAGCGCCCAGAAGAGAGTCGAGGATTCATCCCATCCGGTGCAGAAAATCACGTTTCCGAGATTCTCGCGCCCGGCGCACTCCATATGCGGTTTTCCGCTGAGCCGGTTCCAGTGCTTTCCGTCCCACTCATGCAGGCCGGCGTCGTCGTCGCCGTAATTGTAAAAGCCGTTCGCGGCGACGACAATGCGTCCCTGTCCCATGTAGCCGCCTTTGAAGTGCGGCCGTGAATTCAGTTTGAGCTCCCTGACAAGGTCGAACAGGAGCCGGCGCTTGAGGCTGTTCACATCCACCTCGTACAGCAGCCCCTCCATCGTGAGCTGGTACACGAGGTTGGATGGATCGGAGAGGTGACGCATCGTGGCCGTGATGCGTTCGTTCCTGAACTCCTCAAGAAAACGCCAGTTGCCCTTCATGTCGATGGCATAGGGCCCGATGAAGGCCTGGTGGGACTCGTTGTGTATCATCCGGTTGGCATGCGTGCCGTCGTGAACATGCACCAGCGCCGGCTCCAGACGGTCGCTGATCCGGTACAGTCCGAGGCCGGTGCCCGTGCGGGGCGTATGAGAGTTGTAAGTGACGGCCCATAGCGCATCCGCCCATGGCATCAGGGCGCCGACGCCGCATTCTGACCGCAGCGGCCCGGTGTCGGCCTTCAGGCCGATGTTTGGAATTCCGGGCAGGTGGCTCTGGCCGTAGGCCGCGGCGCCGGCCAGGATAGAGAAAAGAGCCGATCTTCTCGAGGTCACGGTTTCATCCTCAATTCTTCTTTCTGGAAACAATCTAAGTGCCGCCGGCCCGCTCCGGGCGCCACTCCCTGATTCTGATCTTGCAGCGGCGGACCATGAGCCGGACGGATCTGGAACCGGGCTCGCTAGAACAGAAGCTTCAGGCCGAACTGAATAATCCTGGCATCCCGTGCAGAAACGATCGTTCCGAAGGCGGCGCTTTGATTTCGGCCGTCAGGGCCGGCAGAGAAGCCGCCATTGGGAAGTCCGAGATTCACGTGATTCAGCCAATTGAACGCTTCCGCGCGAAATTGCAGCTGGATCTGCTCTGTCAGGCGGGTGTCCTTGATCGCCGAGAGATCCATGTTGAAGATCCCGGGAGCCCGGACATCGGGCAAGGTGCGCCCCACGTTGCCCAGTGTGAAATTGGGAGGATTGACAAACTGGGCAGTGTCAAACCAGCGGTCGGCGGACCGCTTGCTCAGCCTCGCGCTTTGTCCGGTCGAGTTTGGCCGCGTGGCTCTGAAATTGTTTGCGCCGCTGATCACGACTGGGACGCCGCTCTGCATGGTAGTGATTGTGTTCAGCTGCCAGCCACCGATCAAATTGTTCAGGGCAGGAGTCACGGAGGAGCCAAACCTCCGGCCCCGGCCGAATGGAAGCTCATAAACCAGGCTCAGCACGCCGCGCTGGGCAACATCCGTAGGGTCGATGGAACGCTCAAGCCTCCGTGAGGCGAGGCCGTCCTGAAAGCCGACGATTCCCGCCTGTTCCAGTCCCGGTCCAAAGTTGATTGGCGTCACGATCGAATCGCTGATCAGCTTGCCTTTCGTGTAGGCAAAGAGCATGACGAAGCCCTGCCGGAATCGCCTTTCGGTAGTGAGAAGGAATGCGTGGTAGCTGGAGTTTCCCATATGCGGATTCCGGACTGTCACAGCGTTGTAGTAGGGAAATTCAGCCAGAGCCTGTTGCAGGGTGATGGTCGCTCCGCCCAGCGCTCCGGGTACGAGTCCGGCATAAGGATTTGGGACCCTTTCCTGAGACAGCCGGAGTCCGTATACCCAGTTCTGCGGTTGCACCCCGTTGAGGTTGTAGCCGCCGCTGACCAGATGCGTGGCTTTGTTGGCTGTGTAACTGGCGTCAAAGAGCCAACCCTTGACCTGTTGCTGCAGCGAGGCCGACCATTGTTGCGACATGGGCACCTTCTGGTTCGGCTGATCGTAGGTGACGTTCTGCCCCAGAAAGCCGGCCGGTCCGAGCCTTGCCCCAAGGGGCTGGGTCGGAGGGTATGGCAACCCGTCCCTGAACCGGAAGGCCGGCAGGTTTGTATCTCCACCTGGCGGAATGTATTGCGTTTGTGTTACGGCGAAGCCTGCTGTCGACCCGAAATGATCGCGATAGAAAGTTGTGGGGTAATAGATCGAGTATCCAGCGCGGAAAACGGTACTCCCGCGTCCTGTGATATCGTACGCCAACCCGACTCTGGGGCCGAAATTGTCATAGACAGGCCGGAACACTGCCGGGCCATAATCGATACCCGCGAAGACCGTACGGCCCCTGAGATTCAGACCAGGAATGACGCCCTCCGGGTCGAAGTTGGAGGTGCCCAGATTCCGCTCTCGCGGCCATTGCTGATAGTCCCACCGGACGCCGAGGTTCAGTGTTAGCTTCCGCGAAGCCCGCCAGTCGTCCTGGAAAAAGACACTGGAGGAAAAGGATTTCTGAGACTCGCCCAAGTAGACGAAGCCCGTGGCGCTGGCCACAGTGCCCAGAAGGAAAGTAGCGAATGCCGAACCGGTTCCGGCAGGAGCTGCAGGATTCTGTGTCAGGCCGGGCCCGAAGTTGAACTGATGCGAGGGCGTTTCCCTCTGATAATTATTCGCCTGATTTAGCCGGTGCTCATAGCCGACTTTCAGAGTATGAGTCCCTTTGATCAGAGTGAGCATTTCGAAAAGCTGCCAATTTGTACTGCCCCGCAGGCCCACCGTGAACGCACCAAAATTGGCGAAGCCGAAATTGTTCAGAAATGGCAGAGTATCCGAGGGGATCGAGGGGTGCAAACCCAGCTCGCGCGGAAGATTTTTGCCATAGCTCGCGGCCTGAAATGGGAAGTGAGACCGGGCCATGCTGACGCGGAACTCGTTGAGAGCGTTGGGAGAAAACGAGTGCGTGTCGTTGAGCACGATGTTCTGATTACGCAAGTCATCAAATCGGGCACGCACATCCGGATCCGGCCAGGGGGATTGCAGATTGCCGGCGTTGGTGAAGTGCCGGTAGTATGTGTAGCGTCCGTACATGGAATTGCGGTCGCTGAAGCGATGATCGATTTTAGCGGTGTGCTGCTGCATTTCCCGGCCCTCGGAAAAACTTGAGATGAAATTGTTCTGCTGAGTAAAGGGATTCACCGGAGGCCGGTTCGGCGGGGGCATGTAGCGGAGAAAGACCACCGTCGTCGGGTCGAGACGGGAGGCGGGAATAATGTTACCCGGAAACTGGGTCCGGAACACCTGCGATCCCTCGCGGCGGAGGGTGTCCGGGTCAAAAATTGGGATGAGCTGGCCCCGGTCGTTGTAAAAGTTCGAAAAGTCGCCTCTCCTCCACGTGTCGATCGGGGTCGAACCGATCGGATTCAGGCCGCGGCGGTAGTACCAGCCCTCGAAATTATAGAAGAAGAAAGTCCGGTTCCGCCCATCCACTATCTTTGGGATCAGGACTGGGCCGCCTAGCGATCCTCCGAATTGGTTGTAGCGGAACGGGGCGCGAACGGCCGCAAAGGCGTTGCGCGCATCCAGCTTGTCGTTGCGGAGGAAATGATACAGGGTGCCGTGAAACTCGTTGGTGCCGCTCTTCGTCACGAGGTTGATCACGCCTCCTGCCGTGAAACCGAACTCGGCCGACATGGTCGCCGACTGCACCTTGAACTCCTGCACGGCATCAACGGTAGGATTGACGTTGACGTCGGCGAGGAATCCCTGGTTGTTATTCCCCCCGTCCATGACGACAGCGTTCAGTGCCGAGGGCCCGCCGTTGATGCTGATCCCGGAAAGCGCGATTCCGCGGTCGGCGAAGCCACTCGGGTTCCCGGTAAATGTCGTCCGAACCGCCGGCGTCAGCAGGGTGAGCGACAGCACGTTTCGCCCGTTGATTGGCAGGTCCTGGATTCTCTTGTTTTCAATGACCTTGCCGATGGTGCTGGTGCCGGTGTCAACGAGCGGTGCCTCTCCAGAGACCGTGATCGACTCTGTGAGACTGCCCAGCTCGAGCGTGATGTCGACTTGAGCGCGCTGGTCCACCTGCAGCACAATCCCTTCGCGGACAGCCCTCTTGAATCCCATCTGCTCCACCACAACACGATAAGTGCCCACGGGGAGCGCTGGCGCAGTGTAGAACCCGACATCATTGGTCAAGACTGTTGTCGTGATGTTGGTGCCAGTGTTCGTGATTTGAACTTTGACGCTCGCCACCGGCGCTCCACTGCTGTCAACGACGCTGCCGAAAAGTCCTGCACGGCCCACTTGGGCGACGGCAGAGGCGGACACGAGGACACAGAGCAGGGAAAGGCGTGTTGATGTCAACATGGTTTTCATACCCCCGGAAACTACTCTTCCCGCTTATACTACGGGCGAGAACCCGAGTCGTCTGAGCCCAGGATTACCCTGCGGTAGTCTTGCAGGACTATTCGTGAAGGAGTCCTCTTTCCATGGCGAGCACGACGGCCTGGGTGCGGTCGCCTGCGCCAAGTTTGTCGAGGATTCTGCTGACGTGGATTCGGACCGTGTTCTCGGAGATGGCAAGCCGCTCTGCGATGTCCCTGTTGCTCAGACCGCGGGCGATGAGCCGCAGCACTTCATGCTCGCGCGCGGTCAGCTCGGCTGCAGAGATGCCTGCGGCCAGCAGAGCTCCGATCGCAGGCGTGACATAGCGGTGCCCCGCGCGCACCCTGAAAATGGCCTCGATCAGCATCTCCGCACTGGCGTCCTTGGTCAGGTATGCCTTGGCGCCGGAGGCAAGCGCCCGCCGGACGTCTTCGCTGCCCTCGTAGTTGCTCAGCACGAGGATGCCGATTGACGGCAGCTCGCGGTGAACCTGGCCGATCACCTCGAAGCCGGACACGTCAGGGAGCCTCAGATCAAGAACAAGAACGTCGGGCTTGAAGCTCCGGCACAGGTGCAAAGCTTCACCCCCTTTGGCGGTCTCTGCGACGATGTGCATATCCTGACGGCTGTCGATTGTCGTTCGAAGCGCCAGTCGGAAGAAGTACTGATCTTCGACTACCACGATGCGGATCGGCTCGGCGTTGTTCATATCGAGTGATTCAGCGGAATCTCGGCCTCGACGCTCGTGCCGCGCCCCGGACTGCTCGCGACCCGAAGGGATCCACCATGGCGGCGTGCACGTTCTCTCATGACGGTCAGGCCGAAGTGGCCGGCGGCATCGAGTTCGTTGAGAGGCTCGCGGAAGCCGCAACCGTCATCCTTCACAATGGCACGGAGAGCGCCTGAAGAGTAAATCAGCTTCACCTCGATCGTGTTCGGCCTTGCATGGCGAACGGCGTTGGAGATTGCCTCCTGACAGATTCTGAGGACATTGTGCTGCAGCTCGGCAGGCAACTCCGCAGGGCGGCCCTCGACAACGAGGCTGCCCTGAATGCCGTGCGATTCGGTCGCGCGCCGCAATGTTTCATTCAGCGCCGAGGGCAGCGATTCATGCTCGGGGCGGCTGTCCCTCAGATCCCAGATTACCCGCCGCGCCTCGGCCCGGTAGTAATGCACCATGCGCCGCGTCACTTCAAGGATCTCATTCGCGCGTTGAGGATTGCCGTTCAGTGCCGTAAGGGCCGCCTCGAGCTGGAGTGAAATCGCTGAGAAACCGGCGACAAGCGTATCATGCCACTCGCGCCCGATTCTGTTCCGTTCCTCCAGGATGGCCGCGTACCGGCTTCTCACGGACAGGATCCGCCATCGGAAAAGGCTGGCGGCCAATGCAACCGCTATCGATCCCACCAGCAGGTAAAACCACAGGGTCTGCGAGAACCGCGGCTCTTGAGTCAGCTTTATCGAGGCCACTTCTCCCCACGGTCCCCAGGGATCCCTGGCCTGAACCTGGAATTCATGGACTCCAGGCGGCAGCTCATTGAAACGGGCAATGCGCTCGTGGGCCGCCTCCACCCAGTCCTGATGCATGCCAGTCAACCGGTATCGGAACCGGACTTTGCCCGGTGTGGAGAAGCGCAGGGCGGTATAACGAATCGAGATGTTCCGCGCATCCGGGCCGAGATCCACCCGGGTCATGGAAGCGGCTGATCGTCCGTCCACTGTGACTTCTTCGATCCTTGATCGCGGCGGCGGCATCTTCTGCCGCATCTCTGGCAGGATCCGCACAAATCCTCTGACCGTCGGAAACCACAAACTCCCGTCAGGACCTCGTGCGCCGGCCGGTTGAGAGACCCCATGCAGAACCGCCGTCCGCATACCATCTTCCCGCCCATGGATCTCGAACAGCAGATCCTGCCTGCGGCCTGCAAGCACCTGCTCAACGGAATCTGCGTCGATTTCAAGCAGCCCTCCCGGCGAGCTCACCCACAAATTGCCACGGCGATCCTCCACCACACGATACAACGGCTGCTCCGGCAACCCGTGCTTGCGGTCGAAAACGAAAACTTTCCCGGATGACACGAGCCACAGCATTCCGAAAGCGGCTGCCCAAATCCTGCCCCGCGTGTCCTCGGTGACTGAATACACTCGCGTGGATGGCAGGCCGAGGGCAGCCTCAGGCGGCTTTGTTGGAGTCTCGCACCGGTAAAGGCCCTCTTTGGTGCCTATCCAGATCGTCCCGGCCGATGCCTCAAGCAGCGAGGTGATACCTTGGCCAGGCAAGAGCGGCGCAGGTGCAGGGTCCGAGGGCCTGCCCTTTGGGAAGCGGTAGACTCCCTTGTCGTCTGTCCCAATCCAGAGACCGCCGGTCCGATCGAAGAGAATCGCATTGATACTGCGCAACGGCGCGCCGCTCCGGGCCCCGTGTTGACGGAAACCGCCTAGGGAAGACTCGAACAATCCCTCCCAGTTGCCGAGCCAGAGCCGCCCTCTCAAGTCCACCGCAAGCGAGCTGATGGAGAAATAGAATGCTGGCGAGGGCAAAGGCTGGGGTTGCATGACGCCTCCGGAGAATCTGTACAGCCCGCCTCGCCACGTACCGAGCCATAGACTCCCCTCGTGCCCTTGCGCAACGACCGAGCCGTAGTCTCCCGCAAGCCCCTCCGGCACCCCGAAGTTGAGAATGCGGGACTCCCGCCATCGACCGACCCCTCCGCTTCGCAGTCCTATCCAGAGATTGCCCTCCCGATCCTCGAAAAGCGTCCGGATGAAATCGTCGGGCAGATCTCGTGCTGAGGACCACTGATCCACACGGTCTTGATGTACCCGAAACAGCCCTTTCCCCCACGACCCCGCCCACAACACGCCGTCGCGGTCCTGCAGCAGGGCAACGAAAGGGCCCCTGATGAGCGGAAGCGAGATATCCCCGTCAGTCATCCGGTACACCCCCCGGCTCGTGCCCACCCAAAGAGCGCCGTCGCGCGCCCGGCAAACAGTGAGGATGTCCCCGATAGCGCCGCCGTTTGCCAGCCTGCGCATGAAACCGCGCTTTTTTCGCTCGAACAGACCCTCTGCGGTGACCACCCAGAGCTTTCCTGTCGCATCTGAGTGCAGGACGTTCCAGGACATCTCCAGTGGCGGACCGAGTTCCGGCTGTCTTACGAAACCATGCCCGGCGCGGCGGAAGACGCCGTTGCGCGTGCTCGCCCAGAGGATCGCATCCGAGTCTTCCGCAAGCTGGAATATCGAGCCTCCAAGGTCATGGTGCGAGCGGACTTGGCCTTCTGCAATTTCGTACAATGCCCCATCGAAAGTGCCGATCCAGAGGGAGCCGTCACGGCTTGATAGAAGCGAAGAAATCCATTTCTGCGAGAGCTGCAACGGATCGCCTACACGGAACACACGGAAATGCAGGCCGTCAAAGCGGACCAATCCCTCGGCTGTTCCTATCAGGAGATACCCGTCCGGATCATGGCCAATGGAATACACGTAACTGTGCGGCAGCCCGTGCTCAACCTGCCAATACTGTTTGTGATACTGGGAAATGTAGACAGCCGGATCGAGAGCGAGAACAGGCTGCCAGAAAACGCCAACCCCCAGCGCCAACAGAAGCTTGGCCGCCATTTCCTGATGTCGCAATCATACCCGATTCCGGCTTGTGCCGCTTCCGGCTCTTGCGGGCATGGCACCTTGTGATGCCAGCGGAAGTCCCGCCTGTGCACCGGGGGGATTCTGTCGTCTGTGACGATATGCCCTCAAAACACCGCAAAACGCCGCCATCGTGAAGGTAGCCTGGGCGCACTGGCCTTTTGCTCGTTCCTCCCCTGATTCGATGCGCGATGGGAGGCCGCGATGTCCCCTCCTGGCCGATCTTCTGTTTCAGGAAGACGGGGCGCTCCACTGGACATCCGGGGAGCAGTTCGTGAGCGCTCAGGCTACCAGCACGCAGAGATCGGGCAGATTGCGGTAGCGCTGCTCGAAATCCAGGCCGTAGCCGACGACGAAGCGGTCTTCGATGGTGAAGCCGATATAGTCGCCGTGCACTTCGATGCGCCGGCGGGACGGCTTATCCAGAAACGCGACTGTCTTCAGGGACCGCGGTTCGCGCTGTTCGAGCAGATGCTTGAGATAGTTCAGCGTCAGCCCGGTGTCGATGATGTCTTCCACGAGCAGCACGTCCTCGTCCTGGATCGGCCGGTCGAGGTCCTTGGTCAGCTGCACCTGGCCGGAGGTCGTCGTGCCCTCGTAGCTCTTCGTTCCGATGAACTCGATGCGCAGAGGCGCGTCGATGTGCCGGATCAGATCGGCCAGAAACATGAAAGAGCCCTTGAGCACGCCCACCATCACGAGCGGCCGCCCCGCGTAGTCGGCGCTGATCTGGCGTCCCAGCTCCGCCACGCGCTGCTGGATCTGATCGTGAGGGATGAGGACTTCGAAGCGGGGGGCGCTCATGCCCACTAGTCTGCCATGCGCAGGCGCGGGCTGGGCGGTCCGATGTGGATGTGCGCCGCGGAGGCGCGGCCCCGCACCGCGCCGCGGAACGCATAGTAGGGGATCTGTTCGCGCTCCAGAAGCTGCCGCAGCCAGACGCCTTCGGGCGAATCAGGCAACAGCGCCACGTCCACGCGCCCGCGGTGATCGAGCCCGAGCCGGCGGTGGAACCCGGTGTCGCCGTGGGCGCTCACGGGCAGCGCGCGGCCGAACTGCCGCTGGAACGCTTCGTCGATCTTTCGGAATTGCGCCAGGCTGAAGTACCCGTTGCCGTCGAAGCGCTCCTGCAGGGGGCGGCTCTCCTCTTCTTCCTGGGTCAGGGCCAGCGCAGCTTCCAGTTGCGCCATCTCGGCGAGCTGCCGGATGAACTCCGCCCGCGAACGCGCCAGTTCCAGCGTGCGGCGCCGCTCCGCCAGCTCCTCCTCCAGCAGCCTGAGCTCGTTCCGCGCGAGCACGCCCTCTTCCACGAGCTGGCGCACGGTTTCGATCTTTTCTTCCACCCGCGCCACGCGGCGCCCGGCGGCGTCCACCATCTGGTCGCAGAGTTCGAGCCCCAGTTCATCGGGGCGCATGGAGGAGTACAGAGTGCGGTTGAGCACGTCGGCGTCGCCGAGGTCAGCGGCGCTCTCGCGGATCTTCTCAACCACTGTCTGCCGCCACTCGAGCCTCTGCCCGAACAGCGCCGGCAGGCAGGCGATGGCGGCGCAAACAAAAAGCTTGCGCACCGTTTTTATTGTAGTACGATACCCGGTAGGGAGAGGTTCTGACCGAACTCTTGCGGAAACGAAAACTCAACGGGGCCGCCCCTTCCACCGCCACGGAAAGCCCCACGTGGCTCATCGCCCTTCGAGCCGCCGAGTCCAAGAAAGCTTCCGGAATCCGCGTGCTCGATCTGCGCGAAATCGCGTCGTTCTGCCACTACTTCCTCATCTGCACCGGCACGAACCAGAAGCAGAACCAGGCTATCTGGGACGAAGTCGCGAAGCAGATGAAGTTACAGGCTGGTGAAACGCCGTTGAGCGTCGAGGGGTACGAACACGGCGAGTGGATCCTCGGCGACTTCGGCGATGTGATCGTGCACGTTTTCTCCCCCGAGAAACGCGATTACTACCAGCTGGAGCGGCTTTGGCGGGACGCCAAGGACGTGCCCGTTCCGCCGGAAGCCGCAGCCTGAGCGGCGCGCAGGCGATCGGATCACGCCGCGCAGATCTCCGCTGCGCGGGCGAGAGAGCCTGCTTTTGCCTGCAGCTCCCGGAACAGCGCCTCCGCCTCGGCATCGTTCAGCGAGCGGACAGCGTCTTCCACCAGCGTCACGCGGATGCCGCGCCCAAGCAGCCCGAGAACGGCGTGCCGGACGCAGATCTCCGTCACGACGCCGTACACCACCGCATGCCCGACTTTCAGCTGCTCCAGCAGGGCGGGAAGCTCGGGAATCGTAAAACAATCGACGCTTTGCTTGTTTAAAACAATCTGGCCGACCTGCGTGCAATCCGGCTTTCTCTGGCCGAACGTTCCCGCGACGCAGTGCGGCGGCCAGTGGGCGAACTCCGGATCGTCCTCCCGGTGCGCATCCGCGGTCGAAATCAGCGGAATCCCGCGCTCCTTCGCCCAGCGGTTCAGCCGCGCCACCTGAGGCAGGATCGACTCCGCCCCGGGCACGTACAGCGCTCCCGCGGGCAGCATGAAGTCGTTCTGGGTGTCGATATCGAAAAACGCCGTATTCATCGCCTCGCCCTCACTTCCCCGGCCAGCTGGATCAGCTCCTCGCTGAGGTCGATCCGGTAAGGCGGATCGACTTCGAACAGCGTCCGGAGCTTCTTCGGCAGGGCTTCGATCGACCGCCGCCCGCGCTCCCGCGCCTCGGCCGCCGAAGGCAGCGGCGTCACCAGTCCGCCCCGGAGAATCAGCGGCCGCAGCAGCGCCTCGGCGTCCGCCGACGGGCACTCATGGGCCCGTCCGATCATGTCGCGGTCCCGGAATCGGAACACCTGCTTGGCGCCGGGAAGCGTTGCCTTGTCGGCGCTGAACTTGGCCGTGTAGCGGCGGCCGAGCGGAGAGTCATGCTCCACCATCTTGTACACGGCCCCATGGCTGGGGGCATCCATCGACGTGGCCAGCTCCGTCCCGACTCCGAAGGCGTCGATCGGAGCGCCGGCGGCCATCAGCTCCAGAATCTTGTACTCGTTCAGGTCGCCTGTGGCCATGATCTTCGCGTCCCGGCACCCGCCCTCGTCGAGAATCTTCCGCACCGCGCGGGACAGTTCGATCAGATTCCCGCTGTCCAGCCGCACGCCCCAGAACGGCTTGCCCAGCGCAACGGCCTGACGCGCGCCCTCCAAGGTGTCGTAGGTGTCGATCAGGTAGGTCGTGCCTTCTCCAAGCAGCGCCTGCAGCCGCTCGAAGGCCTCGCGCTCGGTGGGAAAGCTCTGCACCCAGGAGTGCGCGGCGGTGCCGAACACGGGAATGCCGAAGCGCATGCCCGCCAGCACGTTCGATGTCCCTGCGCAGCCGCCAATGAAAGCCGCGCGCGCCGCGTACAGGCCTGCCATGGGTGAATGCGCCCGCCGCGTCCCGAACTCGACTACGGCGCGGCCGCCGCTGGCGTCCACCATCCGCGCCGCCTTCGTGGCGATCATCGTCTGGAAGCCGACCATCGACAGAAGGTAGGTCTCCGGGATCTGCGCCTCCATCAGCGGCGCCCGCACCGTGAGCAGCGGCTCGCCCGCGAAGACAGGAGTGCCCTCCGGCACTGCAAAGACGTCGCCCGTGAACCGGAACCGCCGCAACGCCTCGAAGAAACCCGGCTCCGCCCGCTGAAACTGCGGCAAGCCCTGCAGGTAGCGGATCTCCTCTTCCTCGAAACGCAGGCTCAGCAGGTACTCGGCTGCCTGCGCCAGCCCCGCGGCGATCAGATAGTTGCGATTGGCTGGCAGGCGCCGGACGAACAGCTCGAATGTTGCGCTTTCACCCGCCTTGCCGGCCGACCAGTAGCCCGCCGCCATCGTCAGCTGGTACAGGTCGGTCAGCAGGGCATTCACGGAGGCTTGATCCTTCCGGCGGCGATGGGCCGCCTACTTCTTCTTCTCCTGCGGCGCTTCCTTGATGTCTCCAGCCGCCTTCTCCAGGTCTTCCACGCTGGAGGCGGAGATCTCATACAGCGCCGGTTCGCCTTCTCTGCGGGCGATGTATCTGTCTCCGCTCTTCGAGATCTGCACCTTCTCCGCGCTCTTCGATGTCACCGCCACTTCGATCACCGGTTGCGTGAAGCCGGATGCCGGGAAAGACACAGCCTGCAGGTCGCGCAGACGGTCTATCAGAGTTTGCACCCCGACGGAATCCATCTGCTTGCCGCTCTCCATCCACCTGTCGCCCTGCTTGCTCAGGCTGAGTTGGCGCCTGGCCCCGCGGTAATCGATCTTCGACGGATCATCGAAGCCGAAATCGAACAGCTTCTTGTTGCGGAAGTCTTCCAGACCCTTGTCCAGCGCTTTGGCGTCGAACTCCTGCACGAGATGGAAGCCTTCGACCACCGAGCTGCGCGCATAGTACTTGTCCTTGTTCTTGCGCAGCTCCAGTTTCTGGGTGCCGGCG
>FWPV01002739.1_pt1 | contig 42051 bp, 39 predicted proteins | sample 2228371 | NCBI WGS metagenome assembly FWPV01 (sample SAMEA103939776, study PRJEB20133) | metagenome
CTGATATATGCTTGAGGACGTTGAATCCTTCACCTTTAGATTGCGAAAGATAATATTTGGTTAAACATAACTTTCAACTTTAAACTTTACAAACTTTATAACTGAAAAGTATGATTTTTTCAGTGAGCTAAAATCAAAATCCAACGGTGGAGGAATATTTGGTTAAACATAACTTTATAACTTTCAACTGACACATCAAAATCCAACGGTGGAAAGATGATGGTTAAACAAAAAGCTTTATCCTAAAAGTTTAACCCATCTACCTCAAGTTAAACCATAAAAAGGCTAAGACATAAAACTTTCACTTAAACATAACTTTATAAACTTGCAACTTTTAACTTTATAACTAAAAAGGTAACATTTCAATTTAAATGAAATGTGTGTCATTTTAATTTAATTGACACACTAACCTTCAAAAAAATTGAAAAAAAAAGAATTTTAATTCATAATTTAATATCTCAAATAAATTCAAAGCAACCGCACAGGGGAACTTAATGGGTTTTGATTTTCTCTCTCTTGAAAAACATTTCACAACTTCAAACGCATTTCATTTTGAAGGTTTTATTGATAATTCTTTTGAAAATAAATTTTACTTTAAAATAATTGCGAAAAAAGGCATTTATCAAAAAATAAATTTAATAACTGCTGTAAATGACATACCTTTTGTAGTACAGGGATACAAAGTCTTTGATGATGAAAAATATGATTATTTTATAGTAAAATTTGAAGAAAAACTTGTATATAATGGAATTTTATATTACTTTGAAATGGAAGAAACAAATTCTTCATTCAAATATCTTGGCAAAAATGGTGTTGTAGAGGAAGAATGGAAAGTAGAAGATTTTGAATATAAACCTTCTAAAGTTGAAACTAGTATAAATTGTAAAGAAATTGGGGACATTTTTGTTATACTTGAAAATAGAAAAAATATAGAAAAATTAAAGGAAATTGGAATATCAAATATAATATTAGAAAAAAAAGAAAATATAGAATATTTTAACACACAAACAAAAGAAGAAATATTTAAAAATACTCTAATAGGAAACTCATTAAATAATCTTATTTCAGCTTTCTTTATTAACAAAAATATAATTTCAAGAGATTTTATAAAACTTATTGGAATAAATTTCTTCTCCCATCCTATTTCGGATAACTATTTAAGTCCGATAGAATTAAATTTAACAAATTCAGAAATTGCTAACGAAAAACTTGCTATTGCCTTTTTATTCACATTCATTGGAATGCCTATATTAAAAGAATCAACTATTTTAGAAACAAATGGAGAACTACTTGAATTTTATAAAAACATGATTTCAATAAGAAATAATAATGAAATTTTAAAAGCTGGAGACGTAAGGTTTATTTTCTCAGATACAGATATCTTTGGGTTTGAAAGATTTTTAAACAATGAAAAATTACTTATATTTTTCAATCGTTCAGAAGAAAGTTATGTAATAGATGTAACAAAATATTTTGGTAACGGAGATTTCATAGATATTTCAAAAGAACATCCCTTAAAAAGAAAAAGACAATTTTCAATCTATGGGAAGGATTTCGTAATACTCAAGAAAACAAGGGAGAGATAAATGCCAAGAAAAATTCAAATAACAGTTATAGGTGATAGTCTGGAATTTGAAGAAAATAATAGAGTAGCATACGAACTCGGTAAATACATAGCTGAAAATGGCTGGGTTCTGATAACTGGCGGTAGAGAAGGTGTTATGAATGCTTGCTCCAAAGGAGCAATAGAGAAAAATGGAATAGTGGTAGCAATTCTACCTGATGAAGATATAAATGCAGGAACTAAGTATAAAACAATTTCAATAGCAACTGGCATAGGATATGCCAGAAATTCAATAAATATTTTATCAGCCGATATTGTTGTGGCAATAGGTGGCGGTTCTGGCACGTTATCTGAAATTGCTTATGCCTGGGCATACAATAAAAAAATAATTGCTTATGAAGGCTGTGAAGGCTGGAGTAAAAAACTCGCCAATACAACACTTGATATTAGAAGAACCGACCCAATTATAGGGGTTAAAAATCTGGACGAGTTAAAGAACATTCTAAAATTAGAAGTAGAAAAATTAAAACAATTCACCTCTTAAAGAAGCATATTCTCTTAACAATTCTTTCTCTTTAGAAGTAAGATGTTCAGGGACATCTATATGAACTTCGTAATATATATCTCCTCTTATTTTGGTTCGATAATCTGGCAAACCCTCACCTCTTAACCTGAGCTGGTATCCACTTTGAACACCAGGTGCTAAATTTACCTTCTTTTTGCCCGTAAGAGTTGGAACTTCTATCTGTCCACCAAAAACAGCTCTTGGAAATGAAATATTTAACCTTCCGTAAAGATCATTTCCTCTTCTTTCAAAATTTGTATCATTTTTAACATGAATGATAACATATAGATCACCTCTACTGCCATTAAATTGACCTGCATCCCCTTCACCAGAAACTCTGAGCCTTGTTCCATCTTCAACACCAGCAGGTATTCTTATAGTAAGAGTAACATCCTTTTCAACAACACTTTCACCATGACAGACATTACATGGATCTGAAACAATAGTGCCAGTTCCATGACACTTTGGACATGTGGTCTCAATTGTAAAAAATCCTTGTGTATTTCTTACTCTACCAGTTCCCCTACAAGTAGGGCAGGTAGAAGAAGACGACGAACTCCTACTTCCTGTGCCACCACATGCACTACAGGGTTCATTTCTTCTAACCTTGATAGTTACATTTTTATCATTGATTAAATCTGTTAAATTTATAGTAATATCAGCTCTAATATCCCTACCTCTGGATTTCCTTCTTGATTTTGCCCTTCTGCCAAAAGATCCACCGCCAAAAAAAGTCGAGAAAATATCTTCAAATGGACTTTCATCTCCGAAAATATCATTTATATCAAAACCAAATCCACTATCCTGACCAAAACCACCATGACCAAAGCCACCAGGCCCAAAAGCCTGATGACCAAATTGATCATACATTCTTCTTTTCTCAGGATCAGAAAGAACTTCATATGCTTCATTTATTTCTTTAAATTTTTCCTCTGCTTCTTTATTACCAGGATTTCTATCTGGATGATATTGCATCGCCAATTTTCTATAAGCTTTCTTCAATTCTTCATCTGTAGCATTCCTTGAAACTCCGAGTATTTCATAATAATCTCTTTTGGTTGACATATACTCCTCTTATTTTTTATCATCTACAATTTCTGCATCTACTACCTTTTCTCCATCATCTCCCTTTTTATCCTGATTCTGTTGAGGTTGAGAAGAAGAAGCCCCACCCTTCTTATATAATTCTTCTGAAACTCTATGAGAAACCTTGCTTAATTCCTCAAATGCACTTTTAATCCTTCTCTCGTCATCTGATTTAATTGCATCTTTTAATGTTCTTATCTTTTCTTCAAGTTCAATCTTGTCTTTCCCATCTATTTTATCTCCCTGTTCTCTCATAAGTTTCTCAAGCGTATAAATTAAACTATCTGCTTGATTTTTTATCTCAATTAGCTCTTTTGCTTTCCTATCAGCTTCAGCATTTCTTTCAGCTTCTTCCTGCATCCTCTTTATCTCAGCTTCAGTAAGTCCACTTGAAGCCTCGATTCTTATCTTCTGTTCCTTACCTGTACCAAGATCCTTTGCAGATACATGAAGAATACCATTGGCATCAATATCAAAAGTAACCTCTATCTGAGGAACGCCTCTTGGAGCTGGTGGAATACCTTCTAAAGTAAACATTCCAAGCGTTCTATTATCTTTTGCCATCGGTCTTTCACCCTGAAGCACATGAACAGTAACAGCAGGTTGATTATCCTCTGCCGTTGAGAAAATTTGTGACTTCTTTGTGGGAATAGTTGTATTTCTTGGAATAAGCACTGTCATTACCCCACCTAAGGTCTCAATACCAAGGGATAGCGGAGTAACATCAAGAAGTAATAAGTCCTTAACTTCTCCCGTTAAAACAGCTCCCTGAATAGCTGCTCCTACAGAAACAACTTCATCTGGATTAACACCTTTAGAAGGTTCTTTACCAAATATTTTCTTCACCGTTTCAACTATAAGTGGCATTCTCGTCATACCACCAACTAAAATCACTTCATCTATCTGATCACTTGTAATACCAGCATCCTTCATCACCTGCATACATGGCTCAATAGATCTCTCAACAATAGGTCTTGCTATATTCTCAAGCTGGGCTCTTGTCAAAGTCATCTGAAGATGTTTTGGCCCACTACTATCAGCAGTTATATAAGGCAAATTAATTTGAGTTTCAAGCTTTGAGGATAACTCAATCTTTGCTTTTTCACTTGCTTCTTTAAGTCTTTGAACAGCCATAGGATCCTTTGATAAATCTATTCCTGTATCTTTCTTAAACTCTGCTATTATATATTCCATTAACGCATGATCAATATCATCTCCACCAAGGTGAGTATCACCATTTGTTGCTTTAACTTCAAAAACTCCCTCACCAATCTCAAGTATCGAAATATCAAACGTTCCTCCACCAAAATCATAAACAGCCACAAGCCCTTCTTTTTTCTTATCAAGCCCATAAGCTAATGCTGCAGCTGTTGGTTCATTTATTATTCTTTCAACTTTAAGCCCTGCAATAGTACCAGCATCTTTTGTAGCCTGTCTCTGTGAGTCATTAAAGTATGCAGGTACAGTAATAACAGCCCTTTCAACCTTTTCACCAAGATAATCTTCAGCAGCCTGCTTTAATTTCATAAGAACCCTTGCTGAAATTTCTTGAGGACTAAATTCACCAGCCCTTGTCACAAATCTTACATCATTATGAGGTCCTGGTTTAACCTTGTAAGGAACCATTTTTATTTCTTTATCACATTCTTCATACCTTCTACCGATAAACCTTTTAGCAGAATAAATAGTATGTTCATGGTTTGTTATCATCTGGTTCTTAGCTGGCTGCCCAACTAAAACTTCTCCTTTTTCAGTAAATGCAACAATAGATGGTGTTGTTCTCGCACCTTCCTGATTTGGAATAACAACTGGTTGCCCGTTTTCTACAATTGAAACCACTGAATTTGTTGTTCCTAAATCAATACCAATAATCTTTCCCGGCATATATCCACTCCTTTAATTATTTTTTTTCTTTCCTACTTTAACCTTTGCATGTCTCAAAATTCCGTCTTTAAAAAAGTAGCCCTTTTCATATTCCTCAACAACAGTATGATTAAATTCGACATCATCCCTTTCTTCCATCATTACTGCTTCATGAAGATTATGATCAAACTCCTGTCCAACAGATGAAAAGGGTTTTATATTAAATTTATTCATAACTTCACTCATAAGAGAATAGATAATCTTAAGCCCTTCATATAAATTGTCAAAATCCTTTTTCTCCACTGAGGAATTAAGGGCTTTTTCAAAATTATCAACTACAGGAATAATCTCCTTTGCCATCTTTTTTATTCCTTCTGTTTCAGCTTCTTCAAGTTGTTTTAACATTCTCTTTCTGTAGTTATCAAAATCCGCAACCTTTCTCAAATAAGCATCATTCAGTTCATTTAATTTCTGTTTTAATTCCTCTATCTCCTTTTTTAGCTTTTCATTTTCTTCTTTCAAACCATTCTCCTTTTTACTTGATTCGCTTTCACTTTGTGTTACTTCTACAGTTTCTTTTTCATCCTTAGAATTATTAAGCTCTAATTCTTTTTCCTTCTCTCCTTTCATTATAACAACCCCATAACAAATTTAATTTTTTCGTAGTAAATTTAATAATTAAAGATTGAATCGTCAAGTTTAAGAAATTTTATATCTTGAGAGAAATTCGTTTTTAAATTCATTAAAATTACCTTCCATTATTGATTTTCTTATCTGTTCGGTAAGTCTAATCAAAAATCTAAGATTATGGATTGATGCAAGTCTTAATGCTAAAATTTCTTTAGCTTTAAATAAATGTCTTATATATGCCCTTGTATAATGTTTACATGCATAACAATCACAATCTTCTTCTATTGGGAAAAACTGAGTGGCTAAATCACTTCTTCTAAGGTTTAATTTGCCATATTTTGTAAATGCTGTTCCATTCCTTGCAGATCTTGTCGCAAAAACACAATCAAACATATCTATTCCAGCTTCTACAGCATTTAAAATATCCTCAGGAACACCTACTCCCATAAGGTATCTTGGTTTATCAAAAGGTAATATATTAGCAACAAGCTTTGTTATTCTATACATATCCTCTTTTGACTCACCAACAGAAAGTCCACCTATAGCATAACCATCAAAACCAATATTAATTATCTTCTCTGCACATTTTACCCTTAAATCATCATAAATCCCACCCTGTACTATACCAAAAAGGGATTGTTTCTTATCAAAACTTTGATTTAATTTATAAAGAGTTTCTTTTGACTCAAGTGCCCATTTTTCTGTTCTCTTTATAGCCTCTATCGTTTTTTTTCTATCTACATCTCCTGGTGTGCATTCATCAAAACACATTATTATGTCAGCTCCAATATCATACTGTATTTTTATTGATTTTTCTGGATTTATATGATGATATGAACCATCTATATGGGATTGAAATGTTACACCATCATCTTTTATTTTATTTAATTCAGAAAGTGAAAATACCTGAAAACCACCACTATCAGTTAAAATATTTCTATTCCAGTTCATAAAATTATGAAGTCCACCAGCTAATTTAATAACATCTGTTCCTGGTCTTAAGTAGAGATGATAGGCATTCCCAAGAATTATTTCTGCTCCAATCTCCTTTAGTTCTTCAGACGATAAAGTCTTAACACTTGCCTGTGTGCCAACAGGCATAAAAACAGGAGTATGAACAACCCCATGCTTGAGTTTTAAAACACCTGCTCTTGCTTTACCGCAACTTTTTTCAACAACAAATTCCATAATAAACCCTATTGGTATGATTCTGGTAAAAATGTTTTTTGATATGGTGGAAACTGCTCTGCTGTACCTCTAAGAGTAAAAGTAATAAGAATACTCGGTTCCCAATAAGCAATAAGCCTTGTAGTATCAGTTCTTCTTATAATATTAAAAGCTATATTTAATTCCCACTCATCAAGAATATAGTGAGTAAGATTGAAACTCAATTGTTGTACTTTAAAATAACTTCTTTTCAATGCGTCATAATCATATATCTTTAAGCCATCAAGAAAGTCTTCCCAGAAATCAACATTTATATAATCTTTATCAGGTGGATTGTAATCTTTTAAGTACCTATATATCTTCTTATTAACTACAGAAGTATTAAAGGATAACTTCCATGTAGGATCAAACCATATGACTGTCCCAAAGTTAAAATTAAAAACATCATTTTTTGGATTCAAATAATCCCAATAAAGACTGGCATTTAGATTTAAAGCCTCAATTTTATAGAAGATAAAGTCATAAATACTACTTAAAGAATAACTACTCTCAATTTTATAATACTCATTTGTTTTTCTTAGAATATCATAGCTATATGTAATTCTTGGTAATGGATTAAATTGAGAAGGTGGAGTGAAACTCAATGTTAATTTAGGGGAGTTGCCGGGAACAATTCTATTTGTTATATCTGGATAATTCCATTTCATTTTTGTGTTATCATCATTTGTCTTAGTCTCTAAAATATCAAATTTTGTAGAAACAGAAACCCCAACTACATATGAATTATAAATTTTAAAAAAGTCTCCTTTATATGATAATTGTAGTGTTCTTTCAATAACATTATCAATATAAATATCATTTTCTACATTTGTAAGTCTATATTTTATATAATGCGAAGCAGTTAATCTATTATATAATTGTTCAGATAAAACTCCCACGCTAATTCCAAGGGAAGTGTTATGTGAAGAGAAAAGCATTCTGTCTGGAATACTGGTAGCAATATCATAACTAAAATTATGAGAAAGAGAAAAAGGAAAAGAAAACATATACCAGCTATCATCAAATAATTTTAATGTTCTTGAAAGAGACACACCCGAAGAATGATATAAATAATAACCAGAATTTTTAATATAGTTTGAATTAACTATAGGAAAAGTAGACCATAACTTTGTATTTTCAAAATTAAAATTTAGATTATAAGAAATTAAATCTCCAAATAAATTTCCACTACCACCAAGACCACCAGTCTCTTTATGACTATATCTATCAGAAGTTACAATACCATTTGTATCATAGTTTTCAAGTGAATCATAATTAAAATTACCATTAATGTTTGCTTTAAAACTATAAAGTTTATAATCTTTTTTTATCTCAACAAAATTAGTATTATCATTCGTAGAAACGTTTGTTTTCTCAATATATTGTTCAAAGCTAAAAATTTCAGTCGAAGGAAGAGAAAAAGAAACGACTGGAAGTCTTGAAGAACTAAGATAATAACTATATCTATTAGCTAAATATTTGTTAAAATCTGGATTTTCTTTCACAGAATAATCCCAATCTCCCTGCAAAGAAAAATTATAATATTTTAAAGAAAAACTCCTCTTATACGATTGAGCAGTAGTATCTAAACTCCCTCTTCTTGCACCATAAAAAGAGTTTTCCTCTGGCTGGATTACCTGTCTGATATCAAAAGTTTCTCTTCTTGTGGAAAACTTATGTTTAAAATATGGATCATTTAGATCTTCCCAGTATAAATCAAGGCTAAAATCATTCTTAAGAATTGACGCTGTTAATTGATAATTCCAGCTAAGTTGAGAAATATTTGTATAACTGCCATCTTCCATAGGTAAATTTTTTGTATATCTATCGTTTTTTGCATCATAATGTATTCTCTGGTCATTTGCCCCATATAATTTTAGATTTAAAACTCTAAATGGTTCTATCTCCTTTTTATTCCTTAAATCAAGCATTGCATATTGCCCAAGTTTCTCATAAAAATCAAGATAAAATACTGCATTCATATAATCAAAAGAAAAATCAAAGGTATTCATCAAATACCAGCCTATTCTCTTTTCCTGTCCAAATGATGTTCTAACACCAGTAAACTTATCCCACCTGAAATAAAAAGGAATGGGTAAAAACATAGCCTGCCCTACATAATATGCATCAAAAAGAGCAAATAAAATTTCATCTTTATAATACCAGACCTTTTTAGAAAAAATTTTATAAGGTGGTGGTTCTATATGAGTAAAGGTAAAGTAAACATCTTCAAGTATCATTCTCTTTTCTGAAAGTATTGTTATCTTTTTTGCTTCAAAAAATGTCCCCCTTGAAGTAGAAATAGGACCTCCACCCTTAACAGTATCTTTCAAAAAAGACCTGACATTATATAATACCCCAATCTTCTTATCTGGATTAAAGTAAAATTTTTGGGCTAAATAGAGATTATCTTCATCCTTAAACTCTACATCCTCAAATGCTGAAATCTCCATAACTTTGTTTCCAATAAGATTTACAACAAGCAGTCTTGACTTTAAACTTTTCTCCTGAAATTTTATCTTAACATTACCGATAAACTTAAGTATTCTAACATTATTTGAATCAAAAGTTTGAAGTTCTATTTCATCATAATTCTCAAAAACTATTGTTTCTCCTTTATCATCAACACTTGAAATGACATTTGTATTCGTAGATGCCTCATTAAATTCAAGAGAAAAAACATAAGAACTAAAAAAAACAAAAGCAAATATTAACTTTTTCAAGTAATAAACTCCATATCAAAAATAGAATTAAAATATTATAAAATAAACTTAAAAAAAAGTCATAAATTCTTTCTGTAAAATTGTATGAATTAAATAAAAAAAATATCATCATATTAGGGCAGAACAGTGTTCTGAATTGATGTAAAAAAAAAGAGGGTGACTGCAATCAACCTCTCTTGCCTATTGATTTAACAGGCAAGAGAAGTAAAGAACACAACTTTGATACGCTAAAGAATCTTGCGAACTTCAGAATATTGAGAAGGGACTAATTTTGAAGCTAAGTTTTATGCTATTCCATTTAATTTAAGGAAATTATTTGCCTTTATGATTGAAAGAAGGTCAATTTTAGATAATTGTGTAGCTTAATTACGGTAAAAATGAGAGAAAAACAGAAAAAAAATCGAAAATTTAGCTTTTTAATGTAAATTTTTTGAAAAATTTTTCAAAAAACACCAAAATAAGGATAATCCTTCCTTTTTTCTTGTCTAAGTCAACAGGCAAGATCGCCAGGCTCTTTCTTAATTCCAGCAAAAATAGTTGAAATTATTTATGTTGTAATTTATAATTTATGCACTATAGTTCGTGTATGGAGGTTAAAAATGGCTGGAAAGCTTGAAGGTAAGAGAATTCTAATTACTGGAGCTTCAAGGGGGATAGGAAAATGCACTGCAAGGTTATTTTTGAAAGAGGGTGCAAGGGTTATTGGCACAGGAAAGGATGAAAAAAGGCTTAAGGAAGTGGCAGAAGAGTTTAAGAATTATGGTGAGTTTTCTTATATTGTTAGTGATTTAAGTAAAAAGGGATTTGAAAAGGATATAGTTGAAGTAGTAGCTAAAAAATGGGGAGCACTTGATATACTTGTTAACAATGCTGGTGTTATGCTTGCTTATGGAGGATTAATTGAGGATAAGGATGGAATTATAGAAGATACATTTCAGGTCAATCTATTTGCTCCATATTATCTTGTTAGAGCCATGGTGTCATTTCTTCTCAAAGGAAATGAGCCAAGGATTATAAATGTTAGTTCTGGAGCCGGACAGTTTGAGGCTTTAAAACTTACAGACATTGCAAGTTACAGGTTAAGTAAATTTGCATTAAATGGCTTTACAATACTTCTTTCAAATGAGCTTAAAGGAAAAATTGCTGTAAATTCACTTGATCCGGGCTGGGTAAAGACAGATCTTGGGGGAAATATGGCTCCGGGAGACCCTGAAGATTCAGCAAAGGGAGCCTTAGCAGTAGCAACACTACCTTTTAACGTTACTGGAAAGTTTTTTAAGGATGGAAATGAAATTCCATTTTAGTAGCTTTTAGGTTTACCGTAGAGAGATTTGATTTTCTCTATATATTTTTGCTGTCCTTTTTTGGCTAAATAACTTTCCAGTTTCTGGTAGTAGGAATAATCTCTATCGGAAAGAATGTAAGCAAGAATATAATTATATAAAGCTTCTTCACTACCAACCATGTTTTGTAATTCTGCCATTGCAAGATAGTTTTTTGCTTCAACTGGATAAATATTTAAGATAGAATTTAAGTAAAATAGTGAATTTTTAAAGTCTTTCTTTTCCACATATTTATTTATTACCATATTGTATAATTCATCTTCTGATAGTTTATAAGATATTTCATTGGTTAAAAATTCATTTTTATCTGGTAATGATGGAGAATATTTTATAACCATATCACTAAATGGTGGTTGTTTTGATAATAAGAGTATGGAGCGAAAAGCAATAAATTCTCCCAAAGGTGTAAAATATATCTTTTCTTTAACTCTTTCTTTATTATTCAGGAAAGTTATTATTTCTTTTCTTTCGTTTTCATTAAGATTATAAATATCAGACAATTTTTCTAAAATTACATTTGCCATCAATAGGTGCCCATTAAAATTAAAATGCAGATGATCAATAAAATATTCATTACCAAAGCCATAAATTCCAAGGTTTTTATATATCTTTTCTTCAAGTGGTATGTAGTAAAAGTTATTATTTTTAAACGAAATTGCAAAATTTCTTAACTCTTCTAAAATTCTTTTTCTTACTCTAAAAGGAACAATATCAAGTTCTTTTGCTAAAATGAAATTTGAAAGAGAATAATTTTTGTTGTATATAACTTCGTATAAAGCAGTTAAATAAATTACATTTGCATTGTTTTGAGGTAGCATATCGAGTTTTTGTTTTATCAATTCTTTTTTTTCTTTTCCTAAGCCTGTATATATAGATAACAACTGGTCAGTAATTTTATCATCATCTTTGCCTTTAAATGGGGGCATATTGTATAGATTGCACACTGGTTCTATAATTATTACTTTAACATTATTTTTTGTAAGAAATTCAACCGTTTCTTTTATATTTTTTATATAATTTTTTGCTACAATCGAATCAATTTTTTCATCATCTGGAATTACCCTATTGTTGAATTGTTCTGCCATCATTGTTTTTGTCTTAATATCTTTCCATTTTGATTGACCTAAAAGTTCAAATATTATCTGAAAAATCCTTGATTCTTTAAGAAAAAGATATAATTTTTTTGTAAAGTGATTGCCGCCAGTGGTTATAGAGATAGTTCCATAATATTCATTGTGTCCGGAATATATAATTACAAAATCTGGTTTATATTTTAGCAATTTTTTTGCCACATCATTTACATAATACGAAGACATAGCAGAAAAGCCTAAGTTTAAGACCTCTACTTTTTTGAATTTTTTTGCTTCGCCAAGAGATGCTTCTATAATTTTAGAAAATGAGTGATTTGAATAGAACGGAAAACCTTCTGCTGCTGAACCACCCAGTACAAATCCTCTTAAGACATCTTTAGGTTTATTATAAAGAAAAATATTTTTTACCGGATCTCTTGATAAATCTATTTTTCTGGGATAATACTTATATCTTAAGAATTTATTATCTACATAGAATTGCTTTATTTTTGGATGCCTTATGAATGGTTCTGTAGAATACCCAATATTTGCAATTCTAAGGAGAAATTCTACTATACAAAAAAGTAAAATTACTAAAATTATAAAAATTGTGTTGAAAATTATATTTTTTTTCATTTTAAACCCCTAATAAAGTTTTTCTATTTTTTTTTGATTGTTTTCTTCTGGTGAAATTTCTATCCAGTTAGGTATAGTTGATATTTTTTTTATTTCGTCTTTTTTCAGTATTCTTAATAAGATAGCTATAGGAGTAAAAATAAGATAATAGAATATTGTTAAAAGTGTGTTTGTAATAATTATACCAACCATTCTAATTATTCCATCAATAATAAAAAAACTCCATTTTAAAAATGCTGGATTTACAAAATAAAAAATAATATGGTATAAAATTAATAAAGCTATGATAACAAGAAAAATAGGAGAAAAATGCTTTATTATTCCTATTGTAAAGAGTATAAACATTCCAAGAGAAAAAGTGAGGGCAAATTTTTTTAATCTTTTGTAATTTTCTTTTTCCATTTTGTTATATCCACCTTATTTTGTTCAGATTTATAAAGAATATAGTTTCCAATAGCTAAAATATCAATATTTGTCCCCATGAAGCATAAAAATGCATCTTCCGGTGTGCATACTATAGGTTCGCCTCTTACATTGAAGGATGTATTTATTAAAACAGGCACTCCCGTTATCTTTTCAAATTCATCAAGCAAATTGTAGAAAAAAGGGTTATCTTCTTTTGAAACTGTTTGAATTCTTGCAGAATTATCAACATGTGTAATGGCTGGTAGATTGGAACGAACAAGTTTTAAAAGTTCAAGTCCCTGTTTTCCTGTAGTATCAACTTTTGTTAAAAGTTCTTTTTTTACATTTGCTACAAAAAGCATATAGGGAGAAGGTCTATCCCATTCAAAATAATCCTTTACCTTTTCAAGTTTTATAGAAGGAGCAAATGGTCTAAATGATTCTCTAAACTTTATTTTTAGATTCATAATAGTTTGCATTTCTGGTGAACGTGGATCCCCCAGTATAGAACGGTTGCCTAATGCTCTTGGTCCAAACTCCATTCTACCCTGAAAGAATCCAACAACCTTTCCGGAGGCAATTTCTTTTGCAATCAATGGGATGAGTTCGGAAGTTTCTCTGTAATAATATTTAGCATTATATTTATCAAGAATATTTTTTATCTCATCATTTGAAAAAGAGGGACCTAAATAGGAACCTTTTTGAAAGTTTACTAATTTTCTTTCTTTCTTATAGTATGAATAATAGGTATATAAAGCAGCTCCTAATGCACCACCAGCATCACCAGAAGCAGGTTGTATCCAGACATCTTTAAATCCAGCCTCCTTTAGGATGTGAGAATTTGAGACGCAGTTTAATCCTACTCCACCAGCTATAGTAAGATATTCAAGCCCAGTTGATTTCTTTGCTTCTTTGGCTATTAAGACAAGTATTTCATTAAACAATGCTTGAATTGAGGCGGCTATATCCATATAGAATTGGTCGGGAATTTCATCTGGTTTTAAAGCCTTTCTGCCAAAAAGTTTTTCAAATTTACTATTTATCATCTTTAAACCAGAAATATAGTCAAAGTATTTCAAATTTAGTAGATATGAACCATCTTCTTTTATTCTTATTAATTCTTTTTTTATTAAGTCTAAAAATACAGGTTTGCCATATGGAGCAAGCCCCATAAGTTTATATTCACCAGAATTAACCTTAAATCCACAATAATATGTAAAAGCTGAATAAAGTAGTCCAAGTGAATGAGGAAAACATATTTTTTTAATAAGAGTGATGTTATTTTCACTCCCATATCCTATTACTGTAGTGTCCCATTCACCAACACCATCAACAGTGAGGATAGCAGCTTCTTTGAATGGGGAAGGATAAAATGCACTTGCTGCGTGTGATTGATGATGTGAGGTGAAGAATATTTTTCCTTTATAATTTAACTCTTTTCTAATGGTTTCTTCTGTCCAGAGTTTTGCCTTAAGCCATAATGGTATAGCCTGTAAGAAAGATTTTAAACCAATTGGAGCTTTATGTATATAAGAAGAGATTATTCTTTCAAATTTTACTATAGGTTTATCATAGAAAACTATAGCCTCAAGTTGGTCAAGTGTGATTCCGGCTTCTTTAACACAATAATTTATAGAATTTATTGGAAAAGATTCGTCACCTTTCTTTCTAGTCCATCTTTCTTCTTGACAGGCGGCAACAATATCACCATCTTTTATAATTGCTGCAGCAGAGTCATGGTAAAATGCTGATATTCCAAGTATATACATATGCAAATCTTAAAATAGAGAGTATATAAATGGAGCTATTGCCTGTGACTGTGATACAATTATTGCAAGTCCAATTATTGAAAAAAGAATGATTAGAGGAATTAGCCATAACTTTTTATTTTTCACCACATATTCAAAAAATTCTTTTATTACTCTAAACTTACCCATTTTTCCCTCCATTTTTGTAACATATTACTTCTATTTCAATCAGTGCATTTTTTGGTAAATTTGATACTTCTATAGTAGTTCTAACAGGTTTATGCCCTTTGAAAAATTCCTCATAAACTTTGTTCATTTCACTGAAATCATTCATATTTTTAAGATAAACTGTGCATTTTATTATATCGTTAATGTTATAGTCTTTTTCTGAAATAATCTGTTTTATATTTTCAAGGATTATTTTTGTTTGTTCCTTTGTTGTGCTTCCAGATATATTTCCATTTCTATCCAATGCTATTTGACCTGATAAAAAAAGAAAGCCATTTTCTAATATTACAGCTGTAGAATATGGACCGACAGGACTTGCTGTATTTGAGGAGTTAAAGAAATCTGGCATTTTAGCCTCCACTTAAATTTTAATACTTTAATTAAAATTTTTCAATATTTTTTTTGTTTAATGATTTGTAAAAGGTTCGATTAGGTTTATGAAATCTTTGAGTAATTTGTTATTTTCTCTTTCGTTATATTCAACAACTTTTTCTTCAGCATGGTATATATTTCCAGAATAATATCTTTCTAAAAAAGAAAGAGCTAAAAATATCCCATCTATATAATTTCCTTTTAAAAATGAATCTAAAGTGATAAATGAAATAAAACCATTTAATGCCATTGCATTTATGCCACTACCTATATCTCCAGCGTAGATTTGACCTGCACCGAAAATGAAAATTGATAACCATTTTGCTAATTCTTTTGATTTTGATTTAAATGATTTAGCTCTCATTAAGTGGTCTTTTACATTTTTGATTTCAGTTTGATTAGAGTTTTTAGTTAGACTTATAAATCTATCGAATGCTTCTTCTGTTTCTTTCCATTGATAGTTTACGGCGTAAGATATTGTAAGATAAATTAGTGCTTTTTTCTTTAATTTTATATCTTCTGAAAAATTCTCAACCTTTAAAAATTGATAAGTAGCCATAGCATAATTTTTAGCATATATGTAAGTAATCCCCAGTTCTATAGTAGCTTCATACTTTTTTTCATCTTCGCTTTCGAGAGAGTTAATATATTCTTTTATTATTCTTTCTGATTCTTCAAATTTTTTTAATTCCCTGTAACTTCTGGCAAGCTTTATTTTTAAAAATGAATTTGTCTTATCAAAAAATATGGCCCTTTTGTATTCATGGGCAGATTCTTCATATAATCCATCATAATAAAGTTTGTCAGCAAAAATTTCAATCTCTGAAATTGAAAAAAGAGAATTGAAAGAAAAGATAAAAACAATATTAATTATCAATCTCATCTAAAATTTCTTCCTTTTCTTTCTCTAATTTGTTTAGCTTCTGTTTATTATAATTTTCTGCGGCTTTAAACGAACCATATATATCACCAAAATAAAAGACTACTCCAGTTCCTACAAGTGTCCATGCCTGCCATGAGGTTAGGCCATTATTCATAAAGTATAAAGTGGCAAAAATCGCTGTAGAAGATATAAAGCTTAGTGAAAACAAACCATCAAACCACTTTTCAGAATAGAATTTTCCACTACCAGGAATAATAACAGAGAAAAAAGCTGCAAGATATGGATTTTTTTCTGGTAGTTTTTCATATCCTTTAAGGATTTTATCAAGTCTATTTCTTAAACTGTTGTAATAATTTTCTTCAAAAGGGCTATTTTTTAACATATATTCTTTTGCCAATGTATAATTTGATATAGATATTAGATTTATTGTGTAAACCACACCGATTTTATCGAAGTTAATTTCTTTTTTATTTTCTTTTATGTAGTTTAGTGATTCATTGTATTCTTTGATTCTTGTTTTATTGATTGCTATTTTAAAAAGAGAAAGTTCATTTTCGTAAACTGAAAGTTGATAATTTGAAATAGCATTTTTATAATCCTTTTGTTTCTCATAACATAGAGCTATCTTAAAATAGATTAATGAATCTTTCGTTTTTCTGTTTGATAGTGTTAATAACCTTTTATATTCAAGCAATGCACCTTTATAATCTCCTTCTTCGTATAAGGAATTTGCGAAAAGGAGTATTGAATCTTCAGAAAAATAATTTAATGAGAAAGAAACATTAAAAATTAATATTAAAAATATTACCATTTTATGGAAGTGGGTCATAATTTTTCCCTGTTTCTTTGTGTATTTCATAGTTCCCAAATGCTTGAGGATGGCATCTTTCAAGTCTTTCTGCTCCCATTATAACACCTTTTATTATACCATATTTTTTTATTGCTTCTTCTGTATATCTTGAACAACTGGGGTGAAAAACACAAGATGGTTTATCCTGTGATGAAATGAAAGTCTGATATAATTTAATAAATAATATTCCCGTCCATTCAAGTATATTTGTTGATTCTGGAAGAACAAAGGAAACCTTTCTTTCTTCTTTTATATTTTCTTTTATTTTTTCAAAAACGAGCTCATCACCATATAATTTAGCAAAGAAAAATAATAGTATTACAATCTTTTTTACCATTCTGTTTCTTTTATTTTTGTATTTTCTGGTAGTTTAAAATTTTTTATCTCAGCTGGTAGTTCAATATTTATTTTTGGATCTATATATGTTACTTCTTCCTCTTTTACTTTTTTGTCAAAAATTGTAGTTTTTATTTTACCCGGAATATTTATCTTATTTATGTAATAAAAATTATCAAATTCTGCTATTGATATCAGTTTTCCATCGGGAGAATATGTTTTGTTTAATACTATTTTATTCTTTTTCATTCCAAGTTCAACCTTTCCAAGTTGTTTTTTAAACTTTTCTGGAGGAGTCCATATGCTTATTAGAATATCATTGCTTTTATATGATTTTTCTATTTTATAGCCAATATCAGAAAGCCCCATATCTTCTTTTCCAAAAAGGTCAAATTGCATTTTTGTTCTTGAAACCACAGGTTTAGAATAAATTATCATTACTGCATTTTTTTCATCGGGATAGTAGAAAGTATTTGTAAAATTATTGATTAATATAATCTGATTGATAGGTTTTGTTACTTTTATTAAAATATTTTCTCCACCTATGAAGTACATTATACCTTCAACATTGTCTATTTCTTTTTTATCTTCACGAACTATTTTTTTGAATAAAATCTGGGCAGATTTTATCTCTTCATTTGCATAGACTGAGTTTAATAAGAAAAAGATAACAAATAAGTAAATTTTTTTCATATAGTAGTCATATCATTAATATGAACTTGTTGAATTAGCTGCTGTAGCGATTACTACAACGTAATATACTACATAGAAAGCTAACTGAGTAAGACAACCAACCATAGCCATACCAAAATTTGCGTCCTTAGCCGCTTTTTTGTAGCCTGCTGTAAAACCAATAACATACGATGAAGATTTTCCTATAGTATGTTCTAAAGGTACTTGAGGGTCAAATATAAGAGGTAAGATTAAACCAAGTCCATAAGGTATTAAACAACCACCTATAAAATATAGACTATTCCCACTTTTTTTCCCTAATAACATTCCTTCTTTATAACCGATAGAATATTCCTCATTCCCTGAGTGTGTAGAGGTTAAATCAGTTTTACTTTTGAATTTTACATCTTTTGAAGTGAATTTTTCAACATTTTCCCCCTTTGATTTTCTATATAACCTTTCAACAAGTACAGGAATAACATCAAGAAAATCACTTTCACTTTTGCAATAAACTTGATCTGCATATTCTATCACACCACTTTTTGTATCAAGCGATTTCACAGTTATAACATATACATCATCAAGCATTGTGACGGAACCAATCCATATACTTTCAGCTCCAGCAAGTAACCCTACCTGAGCAGCCTTTTCTTCAGCAGTAAGTCCGGAAAGGCTTAGCTTTTTTTCTTCTAAAATTTTATTTAGCATTTTTCTTTCTACTACTGTGAAATATTTTTTACTTACTACTTCCATCTGAACGCTTTCAGTTATGAATTTGGTATCTATAACCCTTGAGGTAGAGTTTTCAATTTCAAGAATTGCAATTTTTTTATCTTCAGAAAAAGAATAAAGACATAAAAACATAAAACTAAAAAATATAAAAAATCTTTTCATATCTAAAAACCTCCCTTCTTTACATTATATATTAGCCGTATTTATTCAAAAAATCAAGTTTTTTTAAAATATATTTAAGAGTAGAAATAAAAAAAGAGACATCTGGGAAACAGATGTCTCTTTAAAATTAATACCTTGAAGCCGATGAAGCCATCCCTAAAACTAAAACAAAATATACTACATATAAGGCAGCGCTAACACCAGTTCCTACGAGACAACCAATAATAGCATCTTTACCTTGCTTGTTTTTTACAGCCTTTTTGTAAGCTTCGGAATAACCAAGAATATAGGATTGAGACTTTCCAATAAGAGCTTCTGCAGGAACGGATGGTTCGATAATATAAGAAAACAAAAGCCCCCATACACCAAGCAAACAACCAAACCAGAAAAATTGGGTCTCAACTAATTGAGTTGCTGCCTGTCCCTCATTTAAACCAATAACATATTAATTTTCTTGTGAAAAAGAAAAAACTGGATAGAGTAAAAGAGTAAAAGTAATACAAAAAGAAATAACTCTTTTTAAAAACATTAAATTTACCTTACCTTTACAAAAAAAATTATAAGTAAGCAAAAGAATTATATCATAATTTTTTAAAAAGTCAAATTTTATAAATTTCATTGACAAAAAAAGTCCCATTTTTAACATTACCTTTTAACAGATATATTTCATATTTTTCAAGTGAGGTATTAAAGTGTTTTATAATCTCGCCAGAGACAAAACATTTTATACTTCCAGTTTCATCAGAGACAATGAAAGAAAAGAAGCTATTTTTTTCTCTTTCATAAAATTTGATTTTTTCAACCCAGCCAGCTATTACTCCGTATTTCAGGTTTCTCACATATTCTATTTTATCAAGATTTAAGGTTCTAACTTTGTTATACTTTGCTTCAAATGGGTGGAAGGTCAGGTGAATATCAAGTGCTTTATATTCCATATAATGTCTCTCGTTTTCAGTTTCTGTTGTAATTATTTCATCCTTTATGAATTCACTTATGGATAATTGTTTTTCTATCGGGAAAAGTTCGTTAGCTCCCTTTTCTTTATCCTGATATATATTGTTTATTGTTTTAAATATCTCTGGCAAAATAGTTAAAAGTGTCTTTCTTGGTATTCCAAGATAATCAAAACAACCACTCAGTATAAGATATTGAGTATTTCTAATATTTATATGCTTTTTCATTCTAAAACAGAAATCGAAAAGATCTTTAAACTCTCCATTTTTTCTTTCTTTTATTATTTTTGTTGCCAGATTATATCTTACAAATTTTATAAAGATTAAGCCACTTCTTATACCGTTTTCTTCCTTTTTAAATAAAACATGTGATTTATTTATATCAAGCGGTAAGATTTTTATCCCTTTTTCTTTTGTTTCAAATATATATCTTTCGAGTTTTGAATTAAATCCTATGTGGTTGTTTAGAAGATTTATATAATAATCTATTGGATAGTGGGTTTTAAGGTATGCACATAAATAAGCATTATAGGCATAGGCAACTGAGTGAGCTTTATTAAAACTATAACTACCAAAGTCCACTATTATTGAAAAAAATTTTTTTGCCTCTTCTTCTGAAAAATTGTTTTTTAATAAACCTTTTATAAATTCTTCTTTCATTGAGATAATTTTAGGTATATCTTTTTTCGATAGAGCTTTTCTAAATATATCAGCTTTACTCCAATCAAATTGAGCGATTTTAGTTAAAAACTTCAATATTTGTTCCTGATAGATAAAAATCCCATTTGTATCTTTTAAAAGTTCATCTATTTTATTAGTTATTTCAAAGTTTTTTTGGTTTCTTCTTTTGCAGTATACATCTGTCATACCAGATATTAATGGACCAGGTCTATATAATGCTATTACATCTGAAAGAATCTGTATAGAATCTGGTTTTATTCTTCTAAGTAGTTCTCTCATTCCATAACTTTCAAGTTGAAAAACTCCGATGGTATCTCCACTGGATAAAAGTTCAAAAGTTTTTTTGTCTTTAAGAGAAATTTTGTTTATTTTAAGTTTTTTCATTGTTTCACTTATTATACTTACGTATCTTAAACCAAGAATGTCAATTTTTATAAAACCACTTTCTTCTAAATCATCTTTTGTTATTTCTGCTAATGGATTTCCATCTCTTGTAATTTCAAGAGAAAAATATTCGTTTAATTCAAGTGGGGTAATTACCACTCCACCAGCATGTATAGAAGAGTGAACGGCAAGTCCTTCCATTTTTAACAGAATATCGATAAATTCTCTTATTAATTTATCACCAGAGTATAATGTCAAAAATTCTTCATTTTTTATGAGCAAATCTTTTACTGAAAAGTGGGTTTGTGGCGGGAAGAATTTTTTTATATTTTTTATTTTATCTTTTGGTAGGTTAAAATGCTTTGAGAGTTCGTTTATTAAAGCATAAGGAAAAAATCTCTTTATTGTTGCAAGGTGTGCGGTATGATTTTTATATTTCTGAAAGAGAAAATCGAAAAGTAGTTGTCTTTTTTTCCAGCAGATGTCCATATCTATATCTGGTAACTCTACTCTTGCAGGATTTAAAAATCTTTCAAATAAAAGGTCATGTTTAATCGGGTCAATTTTGGTAACTTCAAGCAGGAAAAGAACAAGACTCGAAGCTGAAGAACCTCTTGCAGGTCCATAAGCTATTTTTTCTTTTTTTAAAAAGGATACAATTTCAAATGATAAAAGAAAAAAGTCAGTAAAATTTTTTTCTTCTATTATTTTCAATTCATATTCAAGCCTTTCTTCATAAGATTTCTTGTTTTTTATTTTATTTTCTTTTGTAAAATCATTTAATTTTTCGTAACATATTTCTCTTAACGATTTTTCGAAATTGATTTTAAAGGTTTTTGGAGATTTTAAATCTAAATCAACATTTATGGATTTTATTAGATTGGTGAGGTTTTCGATGTAGTCGGGATGATTTTTAAAAATTTTTTCAAACTCAACCCTTTCTCTAAAAGAGTAGTCATAACTAATGTCTAAAAAACTCCCTTTTTCATTTTTTTTAAAACTTTTTTCTCTCATCGAATTTAAAAAATCAAAAGCATTTTTATCATCTTTTTCATATCTTGTTTCACATGAAGGAATTGCAGATAATAAAAAATGTTCAACAATATTTATGAGTTCTTTTATTAAAGCCACTTTTCTGGCTCCGGTATAATTTATTTCGATAAAAAAATTATCATCAAAAATCTTTTTGTATCTTTCTATTATTTCTCTTAAAGTTTTGAAATCATCTTTAAAAAACAATATTTCTTTTTCTATTATGGCTATAAGTCCCTTTGAATATTCTTTGATTAACTCTATGTCAATAAAATACTTGCCTTTGTTATTAAAATGTGCATGAGAAAAAGAATTTAGTTTAAATATATTTTTTAGTCCTTCATTATTTTGAGCAAAAAGTAAGATGGGGAAAACTTCTTTTTCTGGTGTTTTTATAAAGAGTTCTATTCCATAAATTGGTTTTAGATTTTCGGCTTCACAGTATTTAGTAAGTTTAAAGAAGCCGAATGTTGATACAGTATCTGAAATTGAAACCGCATCATAACCATGTAGTTTTGAAAGTCCTACAATCCTTTCAACAGGAAGAAGTGAACCAAGAAAACTATATTCACTATGAGTATGTATGTTTGCAATCATCTTATCAATTTTTTCAACTCTCTTGAAACTGTTGATTGAAACGAGTTGGCCACTCCTTTTCTGGTTGGGGAGGTAACATTAAATTTAGAGTTTTTTGAGTTAATTATCTCTCCACTTTCAACTTCTACAAGTTGCATTGAAATGTTATATGTTCCGATATATCTGTTTAAAGTTTCATTATATGATGGTTCTTCTCCAGTTATAAATATTATTAATACCTGTTTTATTCCATTTGCTGATAATGTTTCAAGTTCGCTTTTCTTTAAATCCATTAATAAATCTATATTTATCTTTTCGGGAAATTTTTTGACACTATACCCTTTTGAAATTAAAATGGTTTGAGCTTCTGAAGTAATATTTCTATTAATTTTGTAGCTATCATTTTCTTCTATTATTGCTATGGTACTTGTTGTGAGTTTTTTATTTCTGGTTGAAATTACTGAAAACGTGTAAGAGTTATTGACTTTAGCTACTTTATCAATAAGGGTTGTGTAGAATTTTTTATATTCTTCTTCTAAATCTGTAAGTTCTGGAAAATCTAAGGATAGTCTTGCTTGAATAGTTGAGTCATTATTTATATCAGTTAAAGAATCTATCTTACAAGTCAATAAACCAGATGATGTAGAGATGGACTCTTTTGTTATAGTTCCCCTGTTATTTCTTAGAATAAAATTCACTTTTGCATTTGAGATTGGATTATTTCTGTAGAGAATTTTAAAATTTATAGTTCCTCCATTTTCATTGTCTATTTTTTTAGGATTATCTTCTGAAGGAATGATTTCTATATTTTGAAGGATTTTTGTCATTTTGCTTATATAAACTACAAATTCATCTCTCCTTTCTTTTACCTTGATTGAACTCAATGCAGCAGTATAATATGCTTCAAGTGAACCTATGACATTTCCCTTTTCGAGTTCTTTTTCTGCAAGAGCTAAATTGTTATCAACTAACTCAAGTTTTCTTTTTAATTCTCCAAGTATTCTATTTCTTTCATTTTCAAAATTTGTTTTAGTTATTTTTGCAAGTACCCAGACTTTGTAATATTTTAATCCATCATCATCTATTTCTTCATATTCAAAATCTTCTATTTCCACTCCGACAAGCTGAACAGAGCTTTTAGACTTAATTTCTTCTGTATAGTTTCTTTGTAGTTCAACATCACCTGATAAATTTCCGTAGGTAGAAAATATTTTTGAGACTTCAGTTTCTTCAAAAATGCTTGTAGCGATTTTTGTTTTAGCATTATATATAGCTTTTTCTTTTACATTTGGCAAACTGTCCATATCCTCAGCATAACCTACAAAATAGAAAAATTTTGTATCTTTTTTAGGATTAGTAACCCATGATGGTTCTTTTGAGAATAAAAAAGAAAAACATATGAGAAAAAGAAAAATAATTCTTTTCATTCTTTACCTCCAGATAAAGATTAAAAATATTTCCTATCTTTTAAATTAACATAGAAAAATGACAAAATCAACTTTAAAAAGGAAAATTTTTACATTGAAAAATCAAGTCCTAAATATATTCTTCTTGCTTCTTCGTTATTTATTAGTTCTCTGGAAGTACCACTTACTAAAATTTTACCTTCATGTATGATATAAGCCCTATCGGTAATTTTTAATGTCTCTCTTACATTGTGATCTGTTATGAGTATACCAAGTCCTCTTGTTTCTCTTAGATATGTCACTATCTTTTGTATATCGGAAATAGCTATGGGGTCAATACCAGTAAATGGCTCATCAAGAAGTAGAAAGTCTGGCTGTATTGCTAAAATTCTTGCTACTTCTGTTCTTCTTTTTTCGCCACCAGAGAGTGTGTAGGCTTTTTGATGTCTAATTTTTTCAAGTCCAAGTTCGCTTATTAGAGAATTTGTTATGCTTTCTATTTCATTTTCTTCCTTCCCCTGAATTTCAAGTACTGACCTTATGTTTTCTTCTACTGTTAGTTTTCTAAATATTGACATTTCCTGTGGAAGATATCCAATTCCAAGCCGCGCTCTTTTATACATTGGCAAATTTGCTATATTTTGATTATTAAGAAGAACTTCGCCTTCATCTGGTTTAACAAGTCCTACAATCATGTAGAATGTGGTTGTTTTACCTGCTCCATTTGGACCTAATAATCCAATTATTTCTCCTTTTCTTATGTGAAAAGAAACGCCGTTTACAACTCTTCTTTGCTTGTATATTTTAACCAGATTTTTTACAACTATGCCTTCATCAATATATAGATCGACATTTTCATTTTTATTTATTTCCAATTTTTCACTCCTTCTTAAATGTGTAGTCTATAATCTGGTATATAGTTTGCTTTAAATCTTTTCTATCAACCACAATGTCTACAAATCCATGTTCAAGCAAAAATTCAGATTTCTGGAAGTTTGGTGGTAGTTTTTGTTTTATTGTTTGTTCTATAACTCTTGGACCTGCAAATCCTATTAGAGCTTCTCTTTCAGCGATTATTATATCCCCAAGCATGGCATATGAAGCTGTTACTCCTCCGGTTGTTGGGTTGGTTAAAAGGGATATATAAAGTCCACCTGCTTTACTAAATCTTTTTAATGCTGCAGAGGTTTTAGCCATTTGCATAAGAGAGAGTATGCCTTCCTGCATTCTTGCTCCACCAGAGGAAGATACAATTAACAATGGATTTTTGTTTTTTATTGCGTCTTCTACTACTAGAGTTATTTTTTCTCCTACTACTGAACCCATACTTCCACCTATAAACCTAAAATCCATAACTGCTATATTAAGTGGAAGTCCATTTATTAGACCGTATCCTGTAATTACGGCTTCTTTTAGATTTGTTTTTGACATAGCCGATTTTATTTTGTCAATGTAGTAAGACTCTCCATCAAAAAAGTTTAATGGGTCTATACTTACAATATTTGAATGAGTTTCTACAAATGTTCCAGCATCAATAATTAGTTGAATTCTTTCCTGACATGTTAGTCTATCATGATAATTACAATGTGGACAGACGTGGAAGTTTTCTTCCCATTCCTTATTGTATATTATGCTATTACATTTTGGGCACTTTAGCCATAAACCGCTACCTTTGTCGATAGGGTTTTTCTTTACTTTTTTTATGCTGTATTTTTGTTTTTCAAAAAGCGACATATTTCCTCCGTTGTTATTTTGGTTCTTTATATACAGTATATTTTTTCTTGAATTTGTTATAATTTTTTAAAACTTCGAGAGCTTTTGAAAGTTGATTGTCAAATTCTAAATTATACACTGGTGGAATGGAGTTTTCATTTTTTTTCATCCATATTAGATAATTTAATGCCATTGGGCTTATTTTATATCCACTTTTTTCAAGAGATGAAAGTAACTCTTTCTTTTTCTCTTCTTTAATTTCCTTATTTTTCTTTAAGAATTCAGAAATAATATTGGTGTTATTTAATTCTATTATGGCTTTTTTTTCTTCTTCCTTTAGCATGTCAAACCACATTTCTTCTTTGATATCCGGTTCAATACCTTCTTTGTCAATACATTTGCCTGATGGAGTAAAATATCTTGCCACAGTATATTTAATCATAGAGTTGTCTTCCGGGAAAGTGTATGTTTTTTGAACTGAACCTTTTCCAAATGTTTTAACCCCTACTACTATTCCCCTACCTGTATCTTTTATTGAACCAGTAAAAATTTCACTTGCACTTGCACTTCCTTCATTTACGAGAACTACTAAAGGAAGTTCTAATGGTACAATTGTTTCCTCAGGATTCGCATAGTATTCACCATTGTTTTCCATCATTTTGCCACGAGTATAGACGATTAATCCTTCTTTATGAAAATAATTTGCAATTTTTGCAACACTTGTTATTAACCCACCAGGATTATTTCTTAAGTCTATTATCAATCCATCTATATTTTTATCCATTAAATTAATTAATTCTTTCTTAAAATCCCCTGCTGTTGGTAATGTAAATTCAAGTAATTTTATATACCCATATTTCTTGTCAATAATCTCAGTTTTTACAGTTTTTAGCTTTATTACTTCTCTTGTAAGAGTTATTCTAAAAGGTTCTTTTATTCCTTCTCTATATATAGTTAATACAACTTTTGTTCCAACATTTCCTCTTAATTTATCTCTGATTTCGAAAATCGGAAGATTTTTTGTCGATACTCCATCAACTTCTATAATTCTATCTCCTGGCTTGATTCCTGCTCTCCAAGCTGGTGTATTTTCAAGAGGAGAAACAACTGTAGGTGCTCCATCTCTTATGTCAACTTGAAGACCAACTCCACTGAAATTTCCACTCATTTCTGTTGTAAATTCATTTGCAAATTCTGGTTCCATATATACTGAGTAAGGGTCTTCAAGACTTTCCAGCATTCCTTTTATTGCACCATATATAAGATTTTTGGCAGTTGTTTTCTTTGAATCATAATATTCTCTTTTGATTATCTTATAGGCATCAGTGAATATTTTGTAATATTTAAAATAATTATCATCTTCTATTTTTTCAATAGTATTTGTTGATATGCTCTGTTGAGAATATAACAATTGACCAGTAAAAAAGATTTTGTTAAAGGCTATAAGTATTATTCCTATTATAATACCACTTATGAAGGTAATAAAAATAGAGTATTTTTTTGTAAAATTCATTTTTTTCTCCATAATTTATTATATTAAAATTTTAAATATTATACAATCTTTTTAATTTTTTTGATAATGCCTTACCCAGTCAATAAACATATATTGTGGAAATAGAGTTTTGCTATCTGGTAGACCGGGTAGATTACCTCCCACCGCAATGTTTAAGATTATAAAAAATGGTTTATCAAAATACTCTTCATATCCTCTAACCTGTTTTGAAAAATATATATGTCCATCTATTTTCATACTTATCCGTTTTTCATCCCATTCAACTTCGTAGTAATGCCAGTTTTTATGTAAAGGTTCTGTAATGGTATATTTACCTCCTTCAGATCCCCTTGTATGAAAACTACTGCCCCAGTGAAGAGTCCCAAGGACTGTTGATTCTTTTTCTTTATCACCGCCTATTTTTTCCATTATATCTATTTCTCCACATCTTGGCCAGCCAACTTTTGAATAATTTTCACCAAGCATCCAGAAAGCAGGCCATATTCCCTGCCCGAACGGGACAATCATTCTTGCTACTATGATTCCATGTTTAAAACTCTTTTTACCCTCTGTCTTTAATCTTGCAGAACTATAACCACCAGGTCCGCCGGTTGTTCTAATTGCTTTAATAACAAGCATACCATTTGTAATGAAAGAGTTTTCTCTTGAAGAAGTATATTTTTGCAACTCATTGTTGCCCCAGCCCGTAGCACCAAGGTCGTATGACCATATATTTTCATCTATATTTTCTTTATTAAACTCATCACTCCATACAAGTTTATAACCATCAGGCGGTGAATATGTATCATTATTTGTGGAAGGAAAAGAGATGTTGTTATAATGCCTCTCACTCTTTGTCCCAATAGTACAGCTTGAAATTAATAAGATTAAAAGTATGAATTTCATTTTTTCTCCTTGTATTCAGTTTATCATATGAATGATAATTTTTCAAAAAAAAGTATTAATAAAAATTTGGAAACTAATAATAATTGTTTTATAATAAATGATGTTCAGGAGTTTGTATGAAAATTACACTTGATGCGAGAATGTATAATTTTTCTGGAATAGGGAGATATATAAAATTTTTACTTTCTTTTCTTCCAGAACATTTTGAGATTGAACTTCTTGGATATGAAGGAGAGATAAAAAATTTCAAAATTATTCCAATGAAGAGTAAAATATATTCTCCATTTGAACAATTTGAGCTCAAGCAGAAGATTAAAAAAACTGATGTTTTCTGGACACCACATTTTAATGTTCCAATTTTTAACATTCCGGCAAAAATTAGAATTGCAACAATTCATGATGTCTGCCATCTTACAGAATATAGTGATTTATCAAAGTTTAAAAAAGAATATGCAAGGTTTCTATATAAAACAGCAATTAAAAAATCAGATATTGTTTTTACCGTTTCAAATTTTACAAAAAATGAATTGATTGATAAATTGAGGTTAAATAAAAGCCTTCAGGATAAAATAAAAGTAGTTTATGAGGCTTTTGAAATGGAATTAAATTTTAAACCTTTTTCTCTTACGAAAGATTATATACTTTATGTTGGGAATATAAAAAAACATAAAAATATTATAGGACTTATTAAAGCATTTGGAATTGTAAAAAACAAGTATCCAGATATAAAACTACTTCTTATTGGTAAAAAGGATAAGTTTATTTCTGGGAATATCGATTTAGAAAGTTTAATACATGAAAATAATCTTTCTTCAAATGTTTTTTTTAGTGGTGTGCTTTCTGATGGTGAGCTTCTAACAGCATATAAAAATGCAAAAATGCTTGTTTTGCCTTCTTTCTATGAGGGGTTCGGGCTTCCTCCACTTGAAGCAATGGCAACTGGCTGCCCTGTAATACTTTCAAACATAGAAGTTTTTAATGAAATTTATAAAGATAGCGTGGTTTATGTAGATCCAGATAATCCAGAAGATATTGCTGATAAAATAATATATTGTCTTGAACACCCAGAAATACTTACTCAATTGAAAATGAAGGGTAAAAAAAAGGTGAAAGAGTTTTCTTTAAACAATATAAAAGAAAATTATCTTAAATATTTAAAACCCCTTGAGGAAGCTGCATTGTAATACAATGTATTGAGCCGTGTTGTTTTATTAATGGTATTGAATTTATGGGGACGATTTTTTTCTTTGTAAAGATTGATTCAAGTATTTCAATGGCAAGATTATCATTTTTATCATTATAAATCGGTAGCAATATACTTTCATTTGTTATGAGAAAATTGGCATATGTTGCTGGTAATCTTTCTTTTTTGTTGAAAATTGCCTGTGGAAATGGTAAAGGAATAATGTTAAATCTATCTTTTAACGATGATAATTCTTCTTCCATCAACTTTAGATCATTGTAGTGTGGGTCTTTTTGATCTTCTGGGGGAGAAACATAAACGATAGTGTTTTCATTTACAAATCTTGCAAGTGTGTCTATATGCGAATCTGTATCATCACCAATTAAATGACCGTATTTTAAGAAAATTACTTCTTCTGCACCAAGATAGAATTTAAGTTTTTCTTCTATTTCTTCTTTTGAAAATTCTGGATTTCTATTAGGAGATAATAAACAGTTTTCTGTTGTTAAAATAATTCCTTTTCCATTGGTTTCTATGGAGCCACCTTCGAGTACAAAATTTAACGTTTTAACAGGAGAATTAAAAATTCCTTTTTGTGCTATATTTCTTGTAATAGTATTATCAAAATTAGAAGCAAATTTTAATCCCCAGCCATTGAACGTAAAATCTAAAATTTCAAAACCATTATCGCTTTTAATGGTTATAGGAGCAAAATCTCTTGCCCACGTATCATTGTAAGGAACTTCAATAAATATTATGTTCTTAATGTTTATTTTTTGTTTTGAAAAAAGCTTTTTTAAGATAATTGGTTTTAAAGTGATTATGATAACTTTTTCATATTCACTAATTTCTTTTACTATACTAAGATATAATTTTTCCACCTCATTAAGAATATCTTTCCAATCAGTGTGAATATCAGGCCACGCTATTAATATAGCATCTTGTTTTTCCCACTCAGCTGGTAAAATTTTATACATTTTTCTAATCCGGGTTTTACTTTTCAGTATATCTTTCTGGATTTTCTTTGAATGCTTCTAAACATTCTTCTGAACAAAAATAATATATCTTTCCATTGTACTCATATTTAATAGCATGTTCTTCATCAACTCTCATTTTACATACAAAATCAAGATGCTTCATAAACACCTCCCTCTTTTTATGATAACGTTATCTTTTGCAAAAAATAAACTTATTCTTTAATGTTAATAATATACTTAATGTTAAAAATTTAGTCAATAATTTTTATTTTTTTGTGCCAATAAAATTAAAATGTTACACATTTCATTTAACTAAAAATATCACGTTCTATGCTAAAAGTTTTCAATTTTTGTAAAAAAGCGGCTAAAACCATATCTTCTTTCTTTTCTCGGAAGTTCTAAAAAAAGATGCAAAGCATGCACAGAGCGAAGCGAATTGAAAAATAACGCTCTATACCTCAAGTGTACGCATCACATTACCTCATACAAAACTGGAAAGTCTATTTATTAATTTTAGGCAGGAGGCCCCTAAGACCTTTCTTATAAGCAGGATGCTATAGGTTAAAACTTAGCTCCTAATAGAGGTACAAACAGAGTACCTCCCGCCTTATATAACTAATTAATACATTTTCTCGCTTATGTATTCTACTTCGTCTATAACTAACCTACGTATCATCCTTAAAACTTTATCCGCTATTTTTATTAAAATGCTAATTTCTTTCCCACCAGAAAGTAATTTCCTTGGCACTGTTCAGAAAATTGTGTCTGTTAGAAAAAATTTAAAATTTTATAAAATTGATATAAGATATTATAAAGAGGAGGAAGTTATATGCCAAGAGTGAAAAACAATAATCCACAATTTATAGCTCTTGAAGATATTCTTGATGAATATTTATCTGAGATTAATGGTTACAATGGATTAAAAGAATTAACTTCACAGCTTAAAGAAAAAATCCTCTGATTAATTTCATAACTTGCCAGCATGAAATTAACCAAATGTTTAATCATCTTAGATTCTGTCGCCAGACACAAAATTTTGGATAGGTGTCGAAAGAACACCGGTTTTAATCAAATTTTTTATCAAAAAGTTTGTCAATTAAATATTAATCCTCAATCCATCATAAGCAAAACTAATATTTTCTGGTAAGAACTTCTTATCTCTCTCATAAAGAAAATTATGTGTAAGATGTGTTAAAAAAGCTTTTTCTGGCTTAATAAGTTTAATTATTTCTAAAGCCTCTTCAAAATTAAAATGAGTGGGATGTTTTTTAAACCTTAATGCATTTATAACAAGGGTTTTAACACCAGATAATTTTATAAGACTCTTTTCTGGAATATAACTTGCATCTGTTATATACGCAAAATCATCAATTCTGTAACCATTAATTTTTATTTTACCATGTAGAACTGGTATAGGAGTTATTTTTAAATCCACGACATAAAAATCGCTTTTTGTAACCTTACATAGCTCTATTTTAGGTTTACCACCACCTTCCTGAGTTTTCTTAAAAATATAGCTATATCTCTTCTTTAATTCTTTTAAATGTTTATTTGTCCCATAAACTGGAATAGCTTTTTTCATAATAAAATTTATTGACCTTACTTCATCAAGTCCACCAATATGATCATAATGAGCATGCGTAAGCAAAATCCCATCTATCCATCGAATATTGTGTATTAAAGCCTGTAACCTGAAATCGGGGGAAATATCTATTAAAATTTTAGTATTATCACTTATAATATATATGCTACTTCTAAACCTTTTATCTTTTGGATCTAAAGATTTACATGTTTCACAATCACATCCTATTGTAGGAACGCCATCTGATGTTCCAGTGCCAAGAAAAATAACCTCTGCCATATTACTTCCTGATTTTTTCAAGCCAGTCTTTTATCTTTTTCTCAAAGCCAAGTTCAGTTGGAGTATAATAACTAACATCCTTTTCCGTATACTTTTGCTTTACATAGTGATTTGGAAAATCATGTGGATACTTATATCCTATTCCTCTACCAAGTTTATCAGCACCATAAAATCCTGCCTCTCTTAGGTAAGACGGAACATTCATTATATTACCTTTTCTGATATCTTCAAGTGCTTTATCAATAGCAAGATAGGCTGAATTTGACTTTGGTAAACCAGCAAGGTATATAGTGGTCATTGCAAGTACTATTCTGCCCTCTGGCATTCCAATTCTCTCTATAGCCTCATAACATGCTGTTGCAATATTTAAAGCCTCAGGATATGCAAGTCCTATATCCTCAGCCGAAAGTATAATAAGCCTCCTTGCTATAAAAAGCGGATCCTCTCCACTTTCAAGCATTAATGCCAGATAGTATATAGCCGAATCAGGATCACTCCCTCTTACAGACTTTATGAATGCGGATATAACATCATAATGAGATTCTTTATTAGAATATTTTGTTTCAGTCTTCTGAAATATAGAAGTTAAGTTTTCATAAGAAATATAAATTTTTTCTTTCAGACCAAAAGACAGAACAGCAATTTCAAGCAAATTAAGCATCTGCCTTGCATCAGAAATATTTTCTACTAAAAATGTGAGTGCTTCTTCTGAAAGTTCGATTTTAAATTTAATTAAAAACTCATCCTTGTTAATAGCATTGTAAAGTATAGTCTTTTTTTCTTCTGGAGTTAATGGGAAAAACTCATAGATAAATACTCTTGATCTTAAAGCTGGATTTAAAACAAAATACGGATTTTCAGTTGTAGCACCAATTATTATTAATTCTCCATGTTCAAGAGAAGATAAAAATATATCCTGTTTAGGTTTATTGAGTCTATGGATTTCATCAATAAAAACTATTGTCTTATTAGTAGAATCTTTTGCATGCTTTAAAATTTCCCTGATTTCATCATTATCAAGAGTGAGTGCATTTGTGTTAAAAAAGTTGTAATTCATTTCCTTTGCTATAATTTCAGCAAGACTTGTTTTACCTGTCGCTGGTGGACCATAAAAAATCATAGAATGAATAATCTTATTTTCTAACATCACTCTGATAGGTTTATTCTTTCCCACCAGATGTGTCTGTCCTACAAACTCCCCCAGATTATCCGGCATCATCCTTTTTGAAAGTGGTTTTTTCTTTTCTTCAAATAGTTCCATATATTTGCCATTATAATTCTACTTTTTTGTACATTCTAAAAAACTTTCTAACAGTTTATAATTCAACAATTCATACTCTTCTGTAAATTGATTCTTTTTTAAATTCTCATATTTCTGTTTTCCTTCCTCAGTAAGCCAAAAATTACCATCCGTAATCCATATAAATTTAAAATCTTTGTCATTTTTTTTGTTAAATTCTTCAATATAACTTTTTAGATTGACATATTCATCTTCATTTATTCCTATTTTTGTCCCGGATGTTGAATAAAAATTTGTTTCTATAAGATATTTAATTTTTCCATTTACAAATATTATAAAATCAAACTTTTTTGGTTTACCATTTCTTTTTACAATCCCTTCTATTTCTTTCTCTTTCACATAACAAAGCTTATTTTTATATTCATCTTTTAAACTAAATGAAGGTTCAATAGATAAGTTCTTGATTTCATTAGAAATATTAACAACCCCATATTTATTAAAAATACTCTCTATTTTTATACTACCAAACTTACCATGTATGCATTTTGTATCAACAGGTTTTCTTTTTAACTTAAGAAATGATTTAAGATCCACTGCTTTAACAGTTTCACCTGCATTCAAGTTTTCTATAAGGTATCTTGATATTCTATAACGACAACCTATAGAATTCCTTATATGATTGTAAAGCATTTCTCTATTTTTTAATAGCCGCTCTACATACAAAACAATACTTTTTTTCAAATAAAAAATTTTCTCCAGTTCATTATTGCTATTTATGTTACCAAAAATTTTAGAAAAATATTCATTCTCATTCCCATTTTCAAATTTCAATATTGAATTTCCTAAATGAGATAAGATAGTAGAATTATCACTGTTATTTATCAAATTCACATCAAAACAAAAATGAATCAATTGAGCATTTGTAAATCTATCCATTTGAAATAATGATTCAAAAATATCAATTAATTTAGGATATTTTTCTAAGGTTTTTACTAAAAAATCAATAGTTAGAGTATTATTTTTTAATACATTAAATTCCTCTTCATATTGCTCAACTTTAAAAAATTCAGGCTTAAATTCTTCCTGAATAAATTCAAAAAAAGTAATGTTTGATGCAAATTCAATATAATCCATTACATAACCTTCTGGTAAATTAAAACATATTTATGTGTTATATTTAAGTTATTATTTTCTTCTTTCTCTGATTGTATATTAGTCAAATTTACTATAACTATTTCTTTTATTTTAAAATTTTTGTTTTCTCTAAAATATTTCTCAACACTAATCGCATTGGAATATATTAAATCTTTAACTCTTTCATCTTCACAAACTATTGCAAAAACACTTTTACACTTTGCTTTTTCTATTTTTTCACAAAAATCATTAAACCTATTATCATAAAAATAAATTATCAAATCACTATCGGACTTAAACTGATCATTAAAAACACAAAAATTAGTGGAATATCTCTTTGCAAGATTTGAAATTAATTTGCTTTCATAATCTTCTTTATTAAAAATCCATACTGTTGTAGATTCAAGATAAACATCATCAAAAATAGTATAAGAAACCTTGCAATTTCCTTTTCTCTCTGGTTGTATTAAATCGTCAGTCTTTTTAAAAACAACAAGATATTCATGGGCAAGAAGTAGGAAATTAAACTTTATGCTATTTTTATACCAGAAACCTGTTGTTTTACAATTGTGTTGTCTTTTGATTATAAGTTCTTTTATATTAAAACCAGCTTCAATATATTTTTCTATCGTCCAGAATCCAAGTGGTATAACATGTTTATTTTTCCTCATATCACCTATCAGGATAGCACAATATTTTTCTGGTTTTAAAACCCTATAACTTTCTAGAGCGACCTTCTTGATTTCTTTTAAAAAATCATTTACACTCAGATGGGATAAATCATCAAGGTTGTTATGGGTGTAGTTTATAATATCTGCATATGGAGGGTGTGAACAAATTAGATCGATAGAGTTATCTTTTATGTCATTCAAGTTTCTTGCATCACCTACTTTTAGAGTAATTTGAGAATCATTAAAGGAATCAAAGGTTAAATTCTCTTTTGCTAATTCGACTGCTTTTTCGTTTATATCGATTCCTATGAAATCTCTATTTAATAATTTAGCTTCTACAGCTGTTGTTCCTGCACCACAAAAATAATCCAGCACCAGATCTTTTTCATTAGAGTATCTTAAAATTATATTTCTTGGAATATATGGAGACCAGTTGCCTCTATAACTTCCATTATGAGTGGCCCAATTGCCTCTTGATTTAAAACTCCATATAGAATTTTTTTCAAGAGAAAAATCTTTTGGTTCTAATTTATTGATCTTTTTTTCTGTTTTTAGTTTTGAAAGATTAATTCCTTTTTCCTTCGTTATGGCTTTTTCTATGAATTTTAGATTTACTTTATATTTATTTCCAATCTCTTCATCACTTAAACCAGAAATCTTATCCTCTATAACCAATTTCTCTAAAACTTCTCTATTCATATTTATACCTATTCTATAATAACATAGTTTTTGTTATTTTTCAAGAATAATTCTGTGTTAAGATTATTCCATTTTATCATTGAAAAAAATCAAATTTTATAATAAAATAATTACAAGGAGTTTTTATGCCAATCTGGAATCCAGCTATAGAACAAATGAAAAGAAGTGAATTAAAAGAACTTCAGTTAGCGAAACTAAAGCAGAATGTAAAATACGTCTATGATAATGTCTCCTTCTACAGAAAAAAAATGGATGAACTTAAAGTTAAACCAGAAGATATAAAATCGCTGGAAGATATTAGAAAACTTCCTTTTACAAAAAAAAGCGACCTGAGAGACAACTATCCTTTTGGACTTTTTGCCACGCCAATGAAAAAAGTTGTTAGAATTCATGCCTCAAGTGGAACAACAGGAAAATCAACTGTTGTAGGATATACCAGGCGTGATATAGAAAACTGGGCAGAAATGGTTGCAAGAATCGCAAGTGCTGCTGGAGTTACAGAAGATGACATTGCTCAAATAGCCTTTGGGTATGGGCTTTTTACTGGGGGTTTTGGACTTCACTATGGGCTTGAAAAGATAGGTGTAACAATAGTGCCTGCTTCAAGTGGAAATACAAAAAGACAGGTTCAACTAATGCAGGATTTTGGTGCAACTGTCCTTGTTTGTACCCCTTCATATGCACTTCATATAGCTGATGTTGTAAAAGAATGTGGACTTAACCCAAAAAAGGATTTGAAACTTAAATTTGGGCTTTTCGGTGCTGAACCATGGAGTGAATCTATAAGAAAAGAAATAGAAAAGAACTTGAATATTATTGCTACTGATAACTATGGTATGTCTGAACTGATCGGGCCGGGAGTTGCTGGTGAATGTCTTGAAAAAAATGGCATGCATATAAATGAAGACTTTTTCTTTGTAGAAGTTATCAATCCAGAAACTGGAGAATGGGTTAAAGAAGGAGAAAAAGGTGAACTTGTTATTACACCTCTTGAGAAAGAAGCTCTACCACTTTTGAGATATCGAACTGGCGACCTTTCAAAAGTATGCTATGAACCATGTAAGTGTGGAAGAACAACTGGAAGAATAATGAAAATAATGGGTAGAACAGATGATATGTTGATAGTAAGAGGTGTCAACGTATTTCCTTCTCAGATTGAAGAAGTTTTGCTTGATGTTGAAGGAGTCGCACCTCATTATCTCATTATTGTGGATAGAAAGGACAACATTGATTATCTTGAACTCTGGGTTGAAGTTGTTGATTCTATTTTCTTTGATGAAATGAAAAAACTTGTAGAACTTGAAGAGAAAATCGTTGATAGACTCTTTACAGTATTAGGTTTAAAAGTAAAACTTAAACTTGTTGAACCAAAAAGTATTGAAAGAAGTCAGGGTAAAGCAAAAAGAATAATTGACAAAAGAGATGTATATGAAAATCAAAACAACTCTAAAAATTGCTAACCTATCATTTAGAAATCCAGTTTTAACTGCTTCTGGAACATTCGGGCTTGAAGAATTTGAAGATTTTATTGATTATTCAAAAATCGGAGGAGTAACTCTCAAAACAATTACCTACTCCCCAAGAGAAGGAAATCCTCCACCAAGAATTTTAGAAGTCACTGGAGGTTTATTAAACTCTATTGGGCTCCAAAATGAGGGATTTAACAAAGTTTATAGTTCCCTTAAGGAAAACGATTTTCTTCTAAAATATTCAACAAATGTAATATTTAGCCTTGCAGGTGATGGAGAAAAGGATTTTAAGATTATGATTGAAAAATTCTCAGAAATTGAAGGAATATCAATGTTTGAACTTAATCTAAGTTGCCCTAATGTTCATGAATGTGGAAAGACATTCGATTCAGATAGAAAAATGGTTGAGAAAATAGTTAAAATGACATCGAGAATCTCAAAAAAGCCTTTCACAGTAAAGTTAAGTCCATCAAATGATTTTATCACTAACTCTCAGGTTGCTGAAGACAATGGAGCAAATGCTGTAACAATCTCAAACACATTTTACGGAACAAAAATAGATATTAAAACAAAAGATTTTTATTTTAAGAACAAAGTTGCTGGCTTTTCTGGACCAGCTATAAAACCAATGGCTTTATGGAATGTTTATAGAGTTTGTGAAAAAGTGAAAATTCCAGTAATCGCAAGTGGGGGAATATCCTCGACAGAGGATGCCATTGAATTTATGCTTGCAGGTGCATCTTTTGTTTCAGTAGGCACTATGAATTTTATTGAACCAAAAATATCTGAAAAGATAGCTATAGAAATTGAAGATTATTTAAAAAACTCAAGCAATTGAAGAGGATCAGAAACAATAAAGTCTGCATTACTCCTTCTTAATTCCTCTTCTCCTCTAAAACCCCACGAAGCACCAATAGAAAATATTCCAGCATTTTTTGCAAATAGAATATCTATATCAGAATCTCCCACATAAGCTACCTCATCTTTTGAAAGTTTATAATCCTCTACTACCTTATTTGCAAGGAAAGGATCGGGTTTCTTTGGATAACTATCACTTGCCCCATAAACAAAAGAAAATAAACTTCTATCAAAGTAATAATTAACCGTAAGTTCAGTAAACTTATGAGGTTTATTAGAGATGATTCCTGTAACAATATTTTTTCTTTTCAATTCTTCAAGAGTTTCTATAATATTTTTATATGGCTTTGTTTTCACAAAGAGGTTATTACTATAATTTTCTTTAACCTTATTAAATACTTTCTCAAAAGTAGCTCTATCAACATCTTTACCAATAGATCTTAAAACAAGTTGTTCAACCCCATCTCCAACAAAATTTTTGTATTTATCCAGTGGATGAGGTGAAAATCCAAACTCAACAAGTGCTGAATTTACAGCATTTGAAATATCTTCAATAGTGTCAAGTAATGTACCATCAAGGTCAAAAATTAAAGCCTTCATATTAATGAGCCTCACTCCAGTTTTTCCCAATACCTATATCAACTACAAGAGGAACGTTAAGTTCACATGAATTTTCCATTACATCTTTTATAATCTTTTTGTATTCTTCAACTTTTCCCTCTGGGCATTCTATAACCAACTCATCATGTATTTGTAAAATCATCCTTGCTTCCTTACCAAGAACTTTATCCAACTTAATCATCGCAACTTTTATTATATCTGCTGCAGAACCCTGAATTTTTGTATTTAGAGCCATCCTTTGAGAAGCTGACATAAAGAAATTATCTGGAAGAGATTTCTTATACAAATCTGGAAAAACTCTTCTTCTCCCATACAATGTTCTAACCTCTCCACTATCTCTAACCTCTTCCATTACACTTCTCACAAATTTTCTAACATCAGGAAAACTCTCAAAATAACTATCGATAAACTCTTTTGCTTCAGCAAGGGGAATGCCAAGTTGTTTAGAAAGCCCAAAAGCTTGAAGACCATATATAATACCAAAATTAACTGATTTTGCCTTTCTTCTCATTTCTTCCGTAACATCTTCTTCCTTACACTTAAAAATAATTGCTGCTGTGTGTTTATGAATATCCTTTCCATCTTTAAATGCCACTCTTAAAGCTTTATCATCACAAAAGTGGGCAAGCACTCTCAGTTCTATTTGAGAATAGTCAGCACTTATAAGCAAATTTCCTTCTTCTGGAATAAATCCCATTCTCACCTTTCTTCCTATCTCATCTCTGATAGGAATGTTCTGTAAATTTGGCTCACTTGATGATAATCTACCAGTAGCTGTAACTGTCTGATTAAAGCTCGTATGAAGTCTGTTAGTTTTTGGATTTATAAGATTCGGCAAAGAATCAAGATATGTATTTTTTAACTTTGAGAAAGTCCTATATTTTAAAATTTCTCTTGGTAACTCATTTTCTAAAGCAAGAGTTACAAGAACCTCTTCATCTGTAGAAGGTTTGCCCTTCTCCGTAAATTTTACCGGTTCAAGTTTCAATTTTTCAAACAAAATCTTAGAAAGCTGAATTGATGAATTAACATTAAATTCTTCACCCGCAAGCTCAAAAATTTTAACTTGCAACCTTTCAAGCTCATTCTCGATAAATTTTGACATTTTTTGCATCAATTCTTTATCTATTTTAACCCCGTTCTTTTCCATTTTAGCAAGGACAGTTATTAGAGGAATTTCAATTTCATAGAAAACCTTTTCAAGTTTTTCTTTTTCAATAATTGGTTTTAATTTTTCATATAGTCTTAAAGCACCATCAGCATCGCCACAGGCATATTTAACAAGCTTATCAATGTCTATATCAAGTAAAGTATTATCTTTTCCTCTATTGGATTTTTTTAATGTTTCCATATAGCTATCTTTCTTAAGATTAAGATACTCAAGCAAAAGTGACTCTAAGTTATTATGAGTTCTTGTAGGATTTATTAAATATGCTGCTATCATTGTATCAAAGATTATTCCATTTAATTCAATGCCATAGTTTGAAAACACTTCCCACTCAAATTTTAAATTTTGTCCAATCTTCCCGATCTTTTCATCTTCAAGAATAGGCTTCAAAATTTCAATAACGAAATTTAGATCAAATTCCTGCCCACAGCAATACATTAGTGGAATAAAAAAAGCCTCTTCAGTTTTTAATGCGATTGAAATACCTATCAAATCACATAAAAAAGGATTGGGAGATGTTGTTTCTGTATCAATGGAGAAAAATTTTTGCTCCTTAATTTTAGCAATAAGAGATTTAAACTCTTCTTTCGTCTTTATTAATTTATAATCTCCACTAATATCCGCATCAGTTTTTACTATCTCATCCTCAAATAAAAATAACTCTCCTTCTGTTTGAGTTTGAGAGAGTTTTTTTAATTCTTGAATAATAGAGTAAAGTTCATAATGTTCCAATTCTTTTATAACATCTGAATTAACAAATTGTTTTATATTTAGCTTAAAATCATCTTTATTAAACTCAATATCGATATCCTTACGAATAGTGGCAAGGTTTTTACTTAAAAATGCATTCTCTTTCTCTTCAATGAGTTTGGTTTTTATTGCTCCTGTAATCTTATCAATATTCTCATAAATTTCTTCCAAACTCTTAAATTCATTTAACAGTTTCACAGCACCCTTTTCACCTATACCCTTTATTCCTGGAATATTATCAGATGAATCGCCTACAATACCAAGATAATCAGGTATTTGAGAGGGATAAACTCCTATCAAATTTTTTACTCCATCTATATCAAGGGAGTTAATGATATTAATGCCTTTCTCCGGCTTCAAAATTTTTATTCTGTCATCCACAAGCTGCATTAAATCTTTATCACCGGAAACAATAAAAGGAAGGAATTCTATTTTTGATTTGTTTGCTATTGTTCCGATTATATCATCGGCTTCAAATTCTTCCATTTCGAGTGTCTTAATTCCCATTTTTTTTAATATTTCAATCACAACTGGAATTTGATATTTAAGATCCTGTGGAGTCTCCTGCCTCTGTGCCTTATATAGAGGATAAATTTTCTGTCTGAACGTTGCCCTTGTTAAATCAAAAGCAACAAGCAAGGCATCCGGGGAAAGGTCTTTAATCATCTGCGTAAGCACTTTAAGAAAACCAAATATTGCAGAGGTATTTTCTCCTTTCGTTGTTGTTAAAGGTCTTGAAATAAAAGCATAGTAAGCTCTATAAAGAAGTCCACTTCCATCAATTAATACTATTTTCTTTTCCATATTTTATGATAAAATAAAAACATTAAAAAATCAAGGGATAAAGGTGTCATTGTGACATTTCCCCAAAAAGTAAAAAATTTTTGGTATAAATAACAAGGACAAAACAGTGTTCTGCCCTATCATTGTAAAGCTTTGGAAGAACGATAGTGTTGTTACAATAACGAAAATGGAAATATTTCTCCAAGAAAGAAAATGGAAAATTTTTTGGAAGTAGAGATAAAAAAACCTCCTTTGGTATACCTCGATGTGTATATTATGATAATGATGGTAAATATGCTAAAGGTGGCAGTATTCGTAAGGCTTTAGAGGAGTTAGGAGTTCATGTTATAAATACAAGACCTTACGAACCGCAAGGGAAAGGAAAAATTGAAAGAGCTTTTCAGACATTTCAGAGTCAAT